>LNFM01000056.1_pt1 | contig 245298 bp, 232 predicted proteins | sample 596031 | NCBI WGS metagenome assembly LNFM01 (sample SAMN04254537, study PRJNA301005) | activated carbon metagenome | isolation source: dual media filters at the Ann Arbor, Michigan drinking water treatment plant | place: USA: Ann Arbor | reverse complement strand
AGCATTCTCGCGGCGACCCTCTCCGCAGTGTCGTGTGCGTCGCCGGTGTCTCTGGCTCGCCTCAGGGGGGTGGAGACTCATTTCTAATCAGGTCAGCAGATGACGGCGCAGGCCGGCCTGAAATACGAAGTCTCGCTGTCCACGCGCAATGCAGCCAGCCTGCGCGGGCACTTCCTGAACACCGCCAATTCCAACTGGGACCTGCGCGGCAACATCGACGACGCGAAGTGGAACAAGGTCGTCTTGCAGGACCAGAGCGACGAGGCGCTGGCACCGCGCATCGTGAACGACATTCCGCTGGGTTCGAACTTTCCGGCGGCACTGGCCTATGTCGACCGCGTCGAGGATTGGATTCACCAGGGCAATGGCTATTCCTTCACCGAGCGGGCCATGTTCACCGACATCTTCGGCAGCGTCGCCGCCTGCCAGGCCGCTGGCGGCGGGACGTTCTGCAACAGCACCACCAACCGAACGATTCCAGCCAACCCGAATGCCAACGCCTCGGCCCAGGTCTATCTGCAGCAGACCTGGGCCCGACCTAACCTGATCAACCCGCCAGGCACTTCGACGCCCGACCCGCGCACCGGCAACGCGATCTATTCCACCACCCCGGCGCCGAGCTACTTTTCGTCACTGGAGGAAATGACCACCGAGCTGACCGCGGCGATGAACAACGTGGCGAGCTTTGCCGGCGCCGACGGCAGTGGCGGCATCGAGGGCGTCATTCCCGTGGGCCAGGCCTTTCTCCGCGCCGTGCAAAACGGCGTGGCCACGCGCGACATGTACGGGCCCACCGCGGGCAGCGACGGTCTCATCGACCTGTGGTTCAACGACGGCACCCATGCCAGCGTGCACGGTTCTTACCTGAGCGCCCTGATGCTCTTTGGCAGCCTGACCGGCCTGGACCCGGCCAGCCTGGGTGTTGCGAACTTCGAAGCCGAGTACGGCGCCTTGGGCATCACCGCGGCAGACGCACGGCTCCTGCAGCTTGTGGCCAGCGAGGAGTGGGCCGCCAGCGTGGTGCCCGAGCCCGGCACCTGGGCCATGATGTTGCTGGGCCTGATGGCCTGCGCTGCAGCCTGCCGCCGCAAATCGGCCTGATCGGCGCTCCTCGCCGCGCCATTGCGGCATCGAGATGCTCGACGACGGGCTGCCCGTCGAGCAGCCTGTGCGCGGCCCCGACGCCGGCCACCGGCCACCGGCAACCAGTTCCGGTCGAGCAGGCCCAACTGCACCAGCAGACCGGCCTGGTCCCGGCCGATCTGCGCATGGTGGTGTGTCTGGCGGCTTGCTGTTGACGCAGCGCTCGCGCTGGCAGCGCCTGAAGCCGGGCCAGCAGCGCGATGGCGCCGTCAATCCGCTTCTGCCCGCAGATGCCAGGGGAATCAAGGCAGCGGCATTGCTTGACATGTAAAGCACTGCGGGCATACTGACGTGCATCCCATCCCCGGCAGGCACGGCTGAATGAAGATCATCTGCATCGGTGGCGGCGCTGCCGGCCTGTACTTCGCCTTGCTGATGAAGCGCCACAACGCGCTCCACGACATCACCGTGGTCGAGCGCAACAAGCCCTACGACACCTTCGGCTGGGGCGTGGTGTTCTCGGATGCCACGATGGACAACATGCGCCGCTGCGATCCGCAGTCTGCCGCCGAAGTGCAGCAGGCCTTCAACCACTGGGACGACATCGAACTGCACTTCAAGGGCCGCAGCATCCGCAGCGGCGGCCATGGCTTCGTGGGCATCGGGCGCAAGAAGTTGCTGAACATCCTGCAGGCGCGCTGCGAGGAAGTCGGCGTCAAGCTGGTGTTCGAGACCGAAGCAGATTCAGACGCCGACTACCCCGATGCCGACCTCGTCATCGCGAGCGACGGCATCAACTCCAGGGTGCGCACGCGCCATGCGGCCACCTTCAAGCCCGACATCGTGACGCGACCCAACCGCTTCATCTGGCTGGGCACGAAGAAGATCTACGACGCCTTCACCTTCCTGTTCGAGAAAACCGAACACGGCTGGTTCCAGGCCCATGTCTACAAGTTCGATGACACCACGAGCACCTTCATCGTCGAATGCCCCGAACACGTGTGGCTGGAGCACGGCCTGGACCAGGCCGACCCCGACCAATCCATCGCCTTCTGCGAGAAACTCTTCGCGGCCAACCTGAAGGGCGAAAAGCTGCTGACCAACGCCCGCCACCTGCGCGGTTCGGCCTGGCTGAACTTCCAGCGCGTCACCTGCCAGCAATGGTGGCTGCACAACGGCCGCAGCCACGTGCTGCTGATGGGCGACGCCGTGCACACGGCGCATTTCGCCATCGGCTCGGGCACCAAGCTGGCCCTGGAAGACGCCATCGAACTGGTGGACCAGTTCAAGGCCCTGGGCGACGGCACAGAGCAGTTGCCGCAGGTGCTGGCACGGCACCAGGCGGTGCGCGAGATCGACGTCATCAGGCTGCAGAACGCCGCCTGGAACGCGATGGAATGGTTCGAGGTCTGCGGCCAGCGCTATTGCGACCAGTTGCCGCCGGAACAGTTCATGTACAGCATGCTCACGCGCAGCCAGCGCATCAGCCACGAGAACCTGCGCCTGCGTGACAAAACCTGGCTCGAGGGCTACGAGCGCTGGTTTGCGCAGCAGGCCGGCGTCCAGCGCAGCCCGAAGGCACCAGCCGTGCCCCCGATGTTCACGCCCTACACGCTGCGTTCGGTGACGCTGAAGAACCGTGTCGTCGTATCGCCGATGGCGCAGTACATGGCAACCGATGGACTGGCCGGCAGCTATCACCTGGTGCACCTTGGCGCCCGCGCAATGGGCGGCGCCGGCATGGTGTTTGCCGAGATGACCTGCACCAGCCCCGACGCCCGCATCACCCCCGGCTGCCCCGGCCTGTGGAACGACGAACAGATGGCGCACTGGAAGCACATCGTCGACTGGGTGCACGCCCACAGCGACGCCAAGATCGCGGTGCAGATCGGCCACGCCGGTGCCAAGGGTTCTACCCGCCGTGCCTGGGACGGTATCGACCAGCCGCTGACCGAGGGCGACACCGAAGCCAACTGGCCGCTGATGTCGGCTTCGCCCCAGCAATACCTGGAAGGCGTGAGCCAGACCTCGAAAGCCATGACGCGCGCCGACATGCTGCGCGTGAAGGCCGACTTCGTGGCCGCCACGCAGCGCGCCGCAGCCGCCGGCTTCGACTGGCTGGAACTTCACTGCGCACACGGCTACCTGCTGTCGAGCTTCATCTCCCCGCTGACCAACCAGCGCACCGACGATTACGGCGGCCCGCTGGCCAACCGTCTGCGCTACCCGCTGGAGGTGTTCGAGGCCGTGCGCCAAGCCTGGCCCCAGCACCTGCCGATGTCGGTGCGCATCTCGGCGCACGACTGGGTGGAAGGCGGCATCACGCCGGCCGATGCGGTGGACATTGCCCGCGCATTCAAGGCCGCTGGCGCCGACCTGATCGACTGCTCATCGGGCCAGGTCAGCAAGCGCGAGAAGGTCACTTTCGGCCGCATGTTCCAGACACCCTTCGCCGACCGCATCCGGCAGGAGGCCGGCATTGCCACCATCGCGGTGGGCGCCATCAGCGAGGCCGACCACGTGAACAGCATCATCGCCGCCGGCCGTGCCGACCTGTGTGCCGTGGCCCGGCCGCATCTGGCCAACCCGGCGTGGACGCTGAGCGAAGCTGCGAAGATCGGCTACACCGAAGTGGCCTGGCCGCGGCCCTACCAGTCGGCCAAGGCGCAGATGCAGGCCAATTTCGCACGTGAGAAGGCGCAGGTGGCGCAAGCGCAACCCGAAAAACAATGAACGCAGCAGCGATCAACGCGCAGTCGATCTCGGTCAGTGGCGGCGAGGTGATGTAGATGGCCGCTGCACACCACCCCAAGCCGAAGCCCAAGCCCACTCTCGGATCCGGAACCGGGATGAAGCCCAAGCCCAAGGCGCGATCCAAGCCCGCGGCGCCCTTGTCAGACAGCCACATCGGCCTGGAGGCGCGCGCCATCTCCGCCGACCACCTGGACGTGCGCATCTGGCTGCGGCTGCTGGCCTGCAGCGAGCAGATCGAGCAGGAAATTCGCGCCCGCCTGCGCCTGCATTTCGGCACCACGCTGCCGCGCTTCGACTACCTGGCGCAGCTGGAACGACACCCCAGCGGGCTGCGCATGAGTGCGCTGTCGAGCTACATGATGGTGACCGGTGGGAACGTCACCGGCCTGACCGACCAGCTGGTGGCCGACGGCTGGGTTGAACGCACGGCCGACGCCGACGACGGCCGCGCCTGGCGCGTGCGTCTCACGCCCAAGGGCCATGCCGAGTTTGCCACCATGGCAGCGCAGCACGAAACCTGGCTGGCCGAGCTGTTCAGTGGCTTTGCCGTGGCCGACAAGCAGCAGTTGTACGAGCAACTGGGCCGGCTGCGCGCGCACCTGGCCCAGGGCGCCAGCACGGCAGCAGCCACTTCGCTGGCAGCCAGCCCCAAGTACGGCCGCGCAGCCCGGCCGCCCAGCGCCACGCACCCCGCGCCCCAGCCAACACGGCCTGCCCCGCGCAAGAACCGGAGCCCCTCATGAGCCCAACAGACACGCCTTCGCCGGCCGTCATCGATCCCGCCCTTCTGGCCGGCAACCGCTGCACGCTGGCGGGCTACCAGGCCCGCCACGTGCGCTGGCAGGTTCTGGCGCAGGTGGGCGTCATCACCCTCGACCGCCCCGAGCGCAAGAACCCGCTGACCTTCGATTCCTACGCCGAACTGCGCGATCTGTTCCGCACGCTGGTTCAGGCCACCGACGTGAAGGCCGTCGTCATCCAGGGTGCAGGCGACAACTTCTGCTCGGGTGGCGACGTGCACGAGATCATCGGCCCGTTGGTGCAGCTGAAGGCACCGGAGCTGCTGATGTTCACGCGCATGACGGGCGACCTGGTCAAGGCCATGCGCGCCTGCCCGCAGCCCATCGTGGCGGCGGTGGACGGTGTGTGTGCAGGAGCCGGCGCCATCGTCGCCATGGCGAGCGACCTGCGCCTGGGCACGGCGCGCTCGAAGACCGCTTTCCTGTTCAACCGCGTGGGCCTGGCCGGCTGCGACATGGGCGCCTGCGCCATGCTGCCCCGGCTCATCGGCCAGGGCCGCGCCAGCGAGCTGCTCTACACCGGCCGTTCGCTGGGTGGCGAAGAGGCTGAACGCTGGGGCTATTTCAACCGCCTCGTGGCCCCCGAAGCACTGGCCGCACAGGCCCTGGCCCTGGCCACCGAACTGGCCGCCGGCCCCAGCTTCGCCAATGGCATCACCAAGACCATGCTGCACCAGGAGTGGAACATGGGCATCGACCAGGCCATCGAGGCCGAAGCGCAGGCCCAGGCGCTGTGCATGCTGACCGAAGACTTCCACCGTGCGTACCACGCCTTCGTGGCCCGGCAGCGGCCGGTCTTCCAGGGCAACTGACGCGGCCGCCCATCCCGGCTGAGCAACCAGGGACCCCACCATGGCCGACACCCGCTTTCTCGACTGGCCCTTCTTCGAGCCCCGGCACCGCACGCTGGCGCAGCAGCTCGACGCCTGGGCTGGCAATCACCTGGCGCAGCAGCATGGCTCCGACGTCGACGCCGAATGCCGCAGGCTGGTGCGCATGCTGGGCGAAGCCGGCTGGCTGCGCCATGCCGTGGCCGGCCGCGCCCACGGCGGCCTGGCCGACACCATTGACACCCGCGCCATCTGCCTGCTGCGCGAAACGCTGGCGCGGCATTCCGGGCTGGCCGACTTCGCTTTTGCCATGCAGGGCCTGGGCAGCGGTGCCATCAGCCTGGAAGGCACACCTGAACAGCGCGCGCACTACCTGCCGCGCGTGGCGGCCGGGCAGGCGATAGCGGCCTTTGCATTGTCAGAACCGCAGGCCGGATCTGACGTGGCGGCGATGGCCTGCACGGCGCGCATCGACGGCGACCACGCCGTCATCGACGGTGAAAAAACCTGGATCAGCAATGGCGGCATTGCCGACTTCTATGTCGTCTTCGTGCGCAGCGACGAAGCACCCGGCGCGCGCGGCATCAGCGCCTTCATCGTCGACGCCGACACGCCGGGCCTGCACATCGCCGAGCGCATCCATGTCATCGCCCCGCACCCCCTGGCCCGTCTGCGCTTCAGCCAATGTCGCGTGCCGCTGTCGCAGCGCGTGGGCGGCGCGGGCCAGGGTTTCAAGATCGCCATGCGCACGCTGGACGTGTTCCGAACTTCCGTGGCAGCCGCCGCCCTGGGCTTCGCGCGCCGCGCGCTGGCCGAAGGCCTGCAGCGCGCGCTGCAACGCCAGATGTTCAAGGGCGCACTGGCCGACCTGCAGCTGACCCAGGCCAAGCTGGCGCAGATGGCCACCACCGTGGACAGCGCGGCCCTGCTGACCTACCGCGCCGCCTGGCAGCGCGACCAGGGCCGGAACGTGACGCGCGAAGCCGCGATGGCCAAGATGGTGGCCACCGAAGGCGCGCAGCAGGTCATCGACGCAGCGGTGCAGCTTTTCGGCGGCATGGGCGTGGTCAGCGACATGCCGGTGGAACGGCTCTACCGCGAAATTCGGGCGCTGCGCATCTACGAAGGTGCCACCGAGGTGCAGCAACTCATCATCGCGCGTGAACTGCTGGACGAGGCGCGAACGGCCGCGGCCACAGCCAACGTCACTGCCGCCAAGGAGTGAGCCATGCCCAGCGCCCATGTCGACACCTTCGCCCACGACCACCTGCCGCCGGCGGATGAACAGCCCGAGTTCCTGTTCGAACTGCCCGAACTGCAGTTCCCGGCACAGCTGAACTGCGCCACCGAACTGCTGGACCGCCAGGTGGCAAGCGGCTTCGGGCCCCGCGTGTGCATCCAGGCCGAAGGCCTGCAATGGAGCTATGCCGACTTGCTGGACCGCGCCAACCGCGTGGCCGAAGTGCTGGTGGCTGACCTGGGGCTGCGGCCCGGCAACCGTGTGCTGCTGCGCGCTCCCAACAACCCGATGCTGGCGGCGTGCTGGTTCGGCGTCATCAAGGCCGGCGGCATCGCCGTGGCCACCATGCCGATGCTGCGCGCCAAGGAACTGCGTTTCGTCATCGACAAGGCCCGCGTCACCCACGCGCTGTGCGACGCCGCACTGGAAGCCGAACTGCGCGCGGCAGCGGCCGACTGCCCGGTGCTACGGCACACCCGGCTGTTCAACACGGCCAGCAGCGACGGCCTGGAAGCCGCCATGGCACGCCAGCCCGGCCGCTTCCGCAACATCGACACCGCCGCCGAAGACACCTGCATCCTGGCCTTCACCTCGGGCACCACGGGCGTGCCCAAGGCCACGATGCACTTCCACCGCGACGTGATGGCCATCTGCGCCTGCTGGCCGCCGCACGTGCTGCGCCCGCGGGCCGACGACATCTTCATCGGCAGCCCGCCACTGGCCTTCACCTTCGGCCTGGGCGGGCTGCTGCTGTTTCCGATGAGCGTGGGTGCCTCCACCGTGTTGCTGGAAAGAGCCGGCCCGCAATCCCTGCTGGAGGCCATTCAGCGCCATGGCGCCACCGTGATGTTCACCGCGCCCACCTCTTACCGCGCCATGGCCACGCAAGCCAAGGCCGAGGGCCGAGCGCTGCCGACGAGCACGCTGCGCCTGTGCGTCTCGGCCGGTGAGGCCTTGCCGGCTTCCACGCGCGCGCTGTGGCGCCAGGCCACGGGCATCGAGTTGATCGACGGCATCGGCGCCACCGAATTGCTGCACATCTTCATCTCGGCCGATGCCGCTCAGGCCCGAGCCGGCGCCACCGGCAAGCCCGTGCCCGGCTATCGCGCCTGCGTCATGGACGACGACATGCGCCCGCTGCCGCCGGGCCGGGTGGGCCATCTGGCGGTCAAGGGGCCCACCGGCTGCCGCTACCTGGACGACGCGCGCCAGGCGCGCTATGTGCGCGAAGGCTGGAACCTGACCGGCGACGCCTACCTGATGGACGACGAGGGCTACTTCCATTACCAGGCGCGCACCGACGACATGATCGTCTCGGCGGGCTACAACATCGCGTCGCCCGAGGTCGAGGAAGCGCTGCTGCTGCACCCCTCGGTGTCCGAGTGCGGCGTCATCGGCGTGGCCGACGAAGAGCGCGGCCAGATCGTCAAGGCCTTCGTGGTGCTGCGCAGCGGTTGCGCGGCGGGGCCCGAACTGGCCCTGGCGCTGCAGGACTTCGTCAAGCACAGCGTGGCGCCCTACAAGTACCCGCGCGCAGTGGAGTTCGTCGAATCGCTGCCGCGCACCGAAACCGGCAAGCTGCAGCGCTTCAAGCTGCACCAGCAATAGGCAGCAGAACGCCATGACCCCCCGCTTCGAGCGCAACCTGCGCATCCGCTTTTCGCATTGCGACCCGGCCGGCATAGTTTTCTATCCGCAGTACTTCGTGCTCTTCGTGGGCCTGGTCGAAGACTGGGTGACCGAAGGGCTGGGCATTTCCTATGCCCGGCTGTTGAGCGAACGGCGCGTGGGTTTGCCCACGGTCAACATGCAATGCGACTTCAAGGCCATCTGCCGCATGGGCGACGAGGTCAGCCTGGGTCTGCAGCTGCAGCATGTCGGCCGCAGCTCCCTGCGTGTGCGGCTGGACTGCCGGCGCGGCGAACAGGTGTGTGTCACGGCCGTCAACACCCTGGTCAGCACCGACCTGAACACCCATCGCAGCATTCCCCTTCCCGACGACCTGCGTACGGCGCTGCCCAGCCCGGAAACACCGTGAATGAATGGAGACCACAACGTGAACGCCCTGCTCCCCCCCGGCTGGCCCCGACCGCGCGGTTATGCCAACGGCGTTGCCGCCCGTGGCCGCACCATCTTCGTGGCCGGCATGATCGGCTGGGACGCACAGGGTCAGTTCCACAGCGACGACTTCGCCGCCCAGGCCCACCAGGCGCTGGGCAACATCGTCGCCGTGCTGAAGGCCGGCGGCGCCGAACCGCGCCACATAACCCGCATGACCTGGTACGTGCTGGACAAGCACGAATACCTGGCCGCGCTGCCCGGCATCGGGCGCGCCTTTCGCGAGCTGGTGGGCCACTACGACATTGCGATGACGGCGGTGCAGGTCAGCGCCTTGATCGAAGACCGCGCGCGTCTCGAGATCGAGGTCACTGCCGTGGTCCCCGACTGAGCCCGTCGTACCCGAAAGCCCACCACGAACAAGCCCAGAACCCGCTTCGAGTGGGACGACTGCGCCAAGGCCCTTCCTGTCCGCCGTCGTCTGCATCCAAGGCCCTGAGAAAGCACCCCCCGGCACCGGACCGGCAACCGGACTCCGGTGCCGGGATCCCGAAGCGGCCGGCGCAGCGTCAGGGTGTCGGCAGCCCGAACCGATACACGGAACCCGAATCGCTGCCTCGATCGGCATCGCGCGCCGCTCCCGCGATGACAGCCGAGCCGGACAGCGCCACCGAGCGCCCGAGGATGTCGAGTGGCGCTGCGTCCGACGCCACCATCTTGCCGAGCTGAGCGCCAGTGGTGACGTCGAAGACGTAGACCGAGCCCGCGCCGCCGTTGTCGCCCCAGGCACCGACGGCCAGGGTGTTGCCGACGAGATCCACCGAGACGCCGAACTGCGCGTTGATCACTCCGTCGCTGGCAACGATCTTGCGCACGAAGGCGCCTGTGGCGGCATCGAACAGGTACACCGAGCCCGACGCAGAACCGCGGTCGTCGTCGGAAGGTGCCCCGACCGCGATCAGCCCGCCGTTGGTGGCGACCGCGAACCCGAAGAAGTCCCTGGCGCTGGCGTCGCTTGCAGACAACTTGAACCGCAGAGTCCCGTTCGAGGCATTGAACACATACGCGGCTCCGGCCTCCGCTGCCGGGACGCTGTCGAACGGGGCGCCTGCGACGACGGTGCCGCCTTCCACCGCCACTGCATGACCGACATTGTCTTTGGGCATGGCGCCGGGCGGGGTCACCCGGGTGATCAAGCGCCTGGTGTTGGCGTCGTAGAGATAGATCGCGCCAACGCCCCCGATCCTGCTGCTGGCACTCGTGAACGTTCCTGGGGCGCCCACCACGATGCGGTCCGCCGAGGCATCGACGGCACTGCCGAAGGCGGCTCCATCGGGAGGATTGCGCCTGTTGCCGGTGGGGACGAGTTTCGCGAGTTGCGAGCCGGTCTCCGCGTTGAAGACAAACACCTCACCGGCAAATGACCCGACGTCATCTGCACCGGGTGAGCCGACAGCGATGAGGTTGCCACTGGCCGCCACCGAACGCCCGTAGGCGTCGTCACGGCGACGCTCACTGGCCAGTGTCGGCAGCAGTTCCCGCACCAACGCTCCGGAACTGTCGAACACATAGGCCGCGCCGCGAGTGTTGGTGATCCTGTGGAGAAAGCTCTCCTGCGGGGCACCCACCACCACACGAGACCCGCTGGAGGAGACAGACCAACCGAACAGATCGCCGGCCATGCCGTTGGGCGCCCCGAACTTCTGTTCCTCTGCAATGCCTGCAGCTGATCCGAAGACGGCGGCGGCACTTCCGGTCAAGGCGGCGTCCAGGGTGAATGCGCCTGCACTCAGGACCCGAGCCTGGCCATCCACCCCGCTCTCAGCCTGGGCGCTGACGGTCCCTTCGACGGTGTCGATCTCTCCGCCGCCACACCCCGCCAGTACGGGCAACAGTGCCACTGTCAGCGCGGTGAGTGCCAGGCCCGCCGTCCGTTGCATGAACAATGAATGCATATCGTCTACTCCTTTTGGAAGGGCACCGTGCCCAGACTCATTGTTCGGAGCACAGATCACGGAGTCCTCACGGATTCATCACCGACGCGGGAGATGCCATAGCCGATGGAGCGGGCGCTGGCCTGGTCGCTGCAGCGGCATGACGAACGGCAGATGAGATACCCCGCCTGCCAGGAGCAGCGGGGCGCGGTACCAGGCCAGGGGAGTTCGCTGTGACGCGACAGATCGGCCCTGCGGCGGTCTTTGTCGAAGGGCGCTCCCACGGCGTGCGGGTTCCGGGATGGTCACGGCCGAACGGTCAGCTGCTGCAAGGTCGCTTCGACTTGTCCGCCGGCTCGACAAGTCCTTCTCGCGACGGCTACTTTCTTGCCAAGCGCTCGGCCAGAAAGTCCAATCGATCCTGGCCCCAGAAGCGCTCGCCATCGACGATGAAGGTGGGTGCACCGAAGACGCCGGCGGCGATGGCTCTGTGCGTATCGGCCTGGAATGCCTCGGCGACAGCGGGTTGCAGAGCGTCCTCCAGCAGACTTGCGCCATCGAGGCCCGCGGCGTCGGCGATCTGTCGTAGCGTCGACCAGTCTGAGATGTCACGGTCCTCGTGCCAGATGGCGCGCAGCAAGGCGTGCGACAGGTCCAGGGCACCGAGGCCTTGACGGCGCGCTGCAATGAGCAGGTGGCTGGCCGGGGTGCGGTCCACGGGGTAGTAGCGAGGTTCCAGCGTGATGGGCACCCCCAACCGGCGTGACCAGCGCGCCAGTTCCAGCTGACGGTACGTGCGTCGGGCTTCGGGCCGTTCGGTGAAGGGCCGGCCACCGCTGGCAGCGAACACGGCGCCAAGGTCGATCGGCAGCACGTCGACCTGCGCGCCCGACTGCGCGACCAGCTGAGCAAACCGCGCGCTGCCCAGCCATGTCCAGGGGCTGGCGACGCTGAACCAATAGGCGACACGCATGCTCAGGCCGCCACAGCCGCCGGCGATTCGCTCACCGCACCTTTTACTTCTTCGCCATGCAGCGGCATGCCCAGCGCGCGGAGTCGGCGCTGCACCTCCGCAACAGCCACCTGGCGGACCGTGGTGCCGGTTTCAACGGCCACGGCCGCTGCAATGCCAGCCGCCTGCCCCGTGGCCATGCAAGCCGGCATGTTGCGCGAGCGAGCGTGCGCTGCATGGTCGGCCGAGATGCAGCGACCCGCGACGAGGAGCTGTTCCACCCCCAGCGGAAGCAGGCTGCGGTAAGGAATCTCGTAGGGTCGCCGACCCTGGAAATCGACATCGGCACCTTTTGGGTCGTGGATGTCGACTGCCGAGACATCTGCCGCGATGCTGTCGTCGAAGTGCGTTCCTTCCAACGAGTCCACGCCGGTCAGCGTGTATTCACCAACGATGTGGCGCGTCTCGCGGACGCCAAGCACAGGCGCCACCTGCTCGATGCGGGCTTGCTCGAAGCCCGGCACACGTTCACGCAGATAGCGGGCCACGCCTTCGATCTGGCGGTAACACTCGAGCACCGCCTGGGTGAACTCCACTGGCGAGAACACATTCACACCCATCACCCGCGTCGCGTTGACGTACATGCGCCCGTCGGCGGTTTTCAGGGTGATGTTCTCGCGCTGCAACTGGATGCCGGTATCTGCCTGGAATTGGCGCAGCGACCTGTTGAAGCCCGTGAGCCACAGGCCGTAGGCCAAACCTTCTTCGGTTTCGGGAATGGCGCGAGCGGGCACGTCGTCAGAGGTGCGAGCCCATTGCGCCAGACGCACCAGGTCGACACGGTCCATCGTGAAGTACATCGACACGGGTTGCATGGTCGGCGAGTCGTCACCGGAGCCCATCACGAAGGGTGCGTTGGCGCGAGCGGCAATGTCGGCGTCGGCCGAGCAGTCGATCACGACCTTCGCTGCGATGTACTGACGGCCGCTCTTGCTTTCGACGAACACACCCTTGACTGTCTGCCCGTCCATCACAGGCCCCGACACCGTGGTTTCAAACAGGATCTGCACCCCGGCCTGGGCGCACAGGCGCGTCAGCAGCATCTTCATGATCTCGGGGTCGCAGGGCGACGCAATCTTCACGCTGCCGGTTTTCACCACCGCCATGTAGTCGTCGCCGGCGCCACCCAAGGTGCGCGCCAGATTCCAGATCTCCAGCGGCAACCCGCCGATCAGAGCACCGGAAGGCTTGGTGTTCAGCCCCAGCGTCATGTTGCCGCCCAGCGAGCCAAACCGTTCGATCATCACCACGCTGCGGCCTTGTCGGGCGGCCGAGATGGCGGCCAACGGGCCGGTTGTTCCGCCACCGACAACCACCACGTCGGCATCAAGAAGAAGCGGAATCTGGCGTGCGGGCTCGGTAATGTAGGCCGGGCTGGTCATGTCTGATTCACTCCACTCGGATCTGGGCACGGGCCGCGACAGGGGCCCACTTCTTGACCTCAGCGCCAATGAATCGGCTGAATTCGTCGGGGGTGGTGCCTTGGACGATGGCGCCCATGTTGGCCATGCGCGCGTTCATCTCGGGCGACTTGAGAATGGCGTTGACTTCCTTGTTCAGCCGCTCGACGATGGCCGGCGGGGTACCGGCTGGCGCGAGCAGGCCGAACCAGGCCGTCGCTTCGAAATTGGGGTAACCCGCTTCGGCCATGGTGGGCACGTCGGGCAACGTGGGGGCCCGCGTCTTCGTGGTGACGGCCAATGGCTTGAGCTTGCCTGACCTGATGTGCGGCGTGACAGGCACGATGTTGTCGAACATGATGTCGACCGTACCTGCCATGAGATCAATGTGCGCCGGAGCGCTGCCCTTGTAGGGAACGTGGAGCACATCGATGTTGGCCAGGGCCTTCAGCAGCTCACCGCTCAACTGGTGCGAGGTGCCGATGCCGGACGAAGCGAAGGTCAGCTTGCCGGGGGCTTTGCGTGCGGCCTCCACCAGGCTGGCCACACTGTCGATCGGCAGCGATGGGCGTGCCACCAGCACCAGCGGCGTGATGGTCATCAGCGTCACAGGCGCAAAATCCTTCTCGGGATCGAAGGGCAACTTGGGGTACACGGCCTTGCTGATCGGCAAGGCAGCCGTGGCCATGGTGAGGGTGTAGCCATCAGCGGGCGCCTTGGCACCCGCATCGGATCCAATGTTGCCGCCAGCACCTGGCTTGTTGTCGACGACAACCGGCTGGCCCAACACCTTGCCCAACTGTTCGCCCACCATGCGTGCGATCGAGTCGGAGGCTTGCCCGGCCGGAAAGGGAACGATGAGCTTGATGGGGCGGTTGGGATAGTCCTGCGCGTAGGCGGGAGCGCACGCCAAGGCGATGGCGCTTGCGGCGAGAGCCAGCCACGGGGCTGCGAAAGATCGGTTCATTCTTGTCTCCAGGGGTTGAGCGGTCTTTGCCGCGGGTTCTTTTCGAGCAGGGGAATCGGGGCCTGGCGCACAGTGCACCAGAGACGGATGCAGTTCGTCAGGCCATGCGCTGCGTCGCGAAGTCTTCGGGTTGATGGGCGCGCAATGTGGCCTGGTAGGAGTGGCGTACGTGGTTGGTTGCCGCTGCGTGCGCAGCAGCCTCATCGCGCTCCGCAATGGCCGTGCAAATGGCGCGGTGGTCACGGACGGCGGTTTCACGCCAGCTGGGGCCGGCATAGATCACTGACCGGCGCGACAAATCGATCTGGTCGTGCAAGGTGGCCAGCAAAGCCGCCAGCCGGGCGTTCCGGGCGGCGTCGATGATGGTGGCGTGGAACGACGCTCCGATCTGATTCCAGGCCTCGAGGTCGGGCTCGTCCTCGTAACGCGCGCACAGCGCGTCGAGTTGGGTGATCTCCTCAGGCCGTGCACGCAGCGATGCAAAGCGTGTCGCTGCGGCTTCGAGAACCTCACGCAATTCGAAAAACTGTCGCAGGTCGTCGAGCGACCGGCGCGGCACCGCAAACCCTCGGCCGGGCAGTTCTTCAAGGTAGCCGTCGCGTGCCAGCGATTGCAAGGCTTCCCGCACGGGGGTGCGGCTCATGCCGAGCTGTTCGGCCAGGTGAATTTCGAACAGGGGTTCGGCGGGCTGCACTTCGCCAGCCAGGATGCGCTGTCGCAGCAGCTGGTAGGCGCGCACCGACAGGGCAATGGGCTTGGGCACTTGATGGATACTTCGTGTATACGCAACGTATGCATGGTTGCGCGATGGACTGATCCTGTCAAGAGCCAGTAAAACCCTTACCGACTTCGCCGCTGGCTTCTCGCCGGCGTACCGGGCGCAACGTCCTGCCTGCGCCTGCCACACAAACGCCACTGTCGACGCCATGACCCATCTGCTCGTGCAACTCAGCGACCTCCACATCCGTGCCCCGGGTGAGCGGGCCTACGGGCGAGTGGACACCGCCGGGCACCTGCAGACGGCCGTGCAAGCGGTGCTGCGCCTGCCGCAGACACCCTTGGCGGTGCTGGTCACCGGCGATCTGGTCGACGATGGCAGCGCGGCCGCCTACGCCCACCTGCGCTCCTTGCTGTCGCCGCTGCGTTGCCCGCTGTATCTGCTGCCCGGCAACCACGACGAGCGCGAGTCCTTGCGCCAGGCCTTCCCGGACCACCCCCATCTGCAACGCCCCGGACCCGCAGGTTCCGTGCAGTACGAGGTTGCACTGCCCGGCGTGCGTCTGCTCGTCGTGGACACGGTGGTCGCGCAGGCATCCCACGGCGCCCTGTGCGAACAGCGCCTGGACTGGCTGGACCAGGCGCTGGCGGCCGAGCCGGCGACGCCGACCCTGATTGCCATGCATCACCCGCCCTTTGATACTTACCTTGGATACATGGACCGCATCGGCTTGCGCGAAGGCGCAGCAGGCTTGCTGGCCTTGGTGGCACGACATCCCCAGGTGCAGCGCATCGTTTGCGGTCACCTGCATCGCAGCATGCAGCGCTTGTGGGCCGGCACTCTGGTACTCACCGCGCCGTCAACCGCACATCAGGCCTGGCTCAGTTTTGGCCAGGAAGGTGGCAACGGCTGGGGCAGGGAGCCACCTGGCTTCCTGGTGCACGCTTGGCAACGCGGAGATGACCTGGTGAGCCACCTCGCGTTTTGCGAGCCTGCCGAGGGGCCATACCGGTTCCGAGGCTGATGGCTCTCCCACTTCACACCGAACTTGCGCGCTGCTGCGGCTGCATGCAATGTTGAGCACGGGACGGCCTGGGACCGCTGCTGCAAGAACGGATGGACAGTCGAGCACGCCCTGCCTGGGCGTCGAGCCTTCACACGGGAAAAGAAAAAGGGCCTGCGGTATCTCGCAAGCCCTTGATTCCATTCTCTAATTCTCGTGGGCGGTGCAGGGCTTGAACCTGCGACCCCTGCCGTGTGAAGGCGACCGCTGCAGCGAACGGGCCTGAAAGGCACCACAAAGACGCAGCAAACAGGGGCTATGAGATTGGGCGTTAGGTCCAGCCCCTGGCCCCTGACGACGGCTCACGGCGCGAACATGGCCTGCAAGGTGCGCAGCGCTGCAGCCAAGGTCCCGGGCCGGAGCGCACCCATTCGCTTGACCAGGCGCGCACGGTCGAGCGTTCGAATCTGGTCCAGCAAGATCAAGCCTTGTTTGCCTTGAAAGGTGAGCGCGATGCGGAAGCGCGCTGGCCGCGATCCCGTCGTCATCGGTGCCACGATGACGGTACGCAAGTGCGCATTCATTTCGTCCGGCGAAACCACGACGCAAGGCCGGGTCTTCTGAACCTCGCTGCCCACCGTGGGGTCGAGCTGCGCCAACCAAATCTCGCCTGCCTTCATCACCAGACCAGTTCGTCGTCGCCGTCGTTGGCGAACTCCGGCCAGACGAGAACCTCATCGCCCTGCTCCGCAAGCCTGCGCGCGTCGTCGGCCCAGCCCTCTCGCGGATTGCGGAGCACTGGCCGAATCTCGATCACGCCGTCGCGCACTTGAAGATCGGCCGTACCTTCCAGTCCTACCTGGGCCAGTATCGGCTTCGGAATCAGTACACCTTGAGAGTTGCCCATCTTGCGGATGGCCACTTCCATCATCGCGCTCCTGGATCCCAATGGAAGCACAATGGTAGCACGACGGAAATCCGACGGAACGCTGTCGATGAGCCGCAGTCGCCCCCACCGAGGCCTACTTCCGTCCACGCCCTGATCGATGCTTTGGCCGATGCACTTCAGAGGGTCACAGTCACGAGCGGCGTCGCGGGCTAGTCAGCTGAGTTTCAAGAGGTTGCTCATGGCCCGGATGTGGCTCATGGGCGGCTGGCGGCTGAGTGCTGAGTGCGGCCGATGCCACTTGGGGCGATGGACGAAGGGCTGCAAGGCGGCCTCTCACTGTGCTGAGCTGAGGCACGGCTGGGCGCAGTCCCGCTCGCACAGGCTGGTCTGGACGAAGCGTTCGGCTTTGCCGCTTGTCTTCGGGGTGTAAGGGCGCGTTCGGACGTGCCTGATGCGCAGTTCGAGGCCAGCATGTGCGAAGACCTTGGAGCGGCACCCGTGACTGCGCCGCAAGCTTACGGCCGCAGGTACAACATCAGCGCTGATGGTTCCTTGCATGCAGGGGCATCGCAGCGACCCATTGCGTTGCATCCATCCTGCTTGCAGGTTGGTATCAAGGCAAGCCTTCGGGAGCCCTGGGAGGGCTCAAAACGCCCTGGGTTTTTCAAACTTCTTTTCATACCGCCAAAGAAAAAAGGGCCGGCGATCTCTCGCAAGCCCTTGATTTCATTCGATTTTCTTGGTGGGCGGTGCAGGGTTTGAACCTGCGACCCCTGCCGTGTGAAGGCAGTGCTCTACCGCTGAGCTAACCGCCCGGAATCTCTGGCGGTGCAGCATCAGTTTCGCGAAGCCACACCCGCACCGGTGATCCGGTAAGCCTCGGATTATGCCATGGCCGAGGGCCGCCAGACCGCCTTGCCGCCGCAGGCCTTGTCCAGATCGGTCAGCGCGGCTTCGTGGGCCCGCAGTTCGTCCGGGGCAGCGGCCAGCACTGGCAAGCGGAACGCCGCAAGGTCAACTTGCGGCAGGTCGGTGCGCATACCCGATTCGTCGTGATGCTCCACCACCAGCGCGTCCTGCCCGCGCGTCAGGCGGATGTACACCTCGGCCAGCAGCCCGGCGTCCAGCAGCGCGCCGTGCAGGTCGCGGCCCGAGTTGTCCACTTCCAGCCGCTTGCACAGCGCATCGAGAGAATTGCTCTTGCCAGGGAACATCTCGCGCGCCATCAGCAGGCTGTCGGTGACGCGGGCGGCATGCCGGCGCAGCGGCGGCAGGCCCAGGCGGGCCAGTTCGGCGTCGATGAAGCCCAGGTCGAAGGCGGCGTTGTGGATGACGATCTCGGCGTCCTTCACGAAGGCCAGCAGGTCTTGCGCGATGTCGGCGAACAGCGGCTTGTCGGCCAGGAATTCGTCGGTGATGCCGTGCACGCGCAGCGCATCGGGGTGGCTGCTGCGCTGCGGGTTCACGTAGTGGTGGAAGCGGCTGCCGGGGCCTTCGGTGTAGCGCCGGTCCACCATCTCGATGCAGCCGATCTCGATGATGCGGTCGCCCTGGCTCGCGTCCAGGCCGGTGGTTTCGGTGTCCAGGAAGATCTGTCTCATGGGGGTGTCGCCAGTTTCATCTGATTGCGCTGCCCGCACCACCACCAGGCGCCGGCGCCGATGACGATCATCGGAATGCACAGCCACTGGCCCATGCTCATGTTCAGCGCCAGCAGGCCCAGGAAGCTGTCGGGTTCACGGAAGTATTCGGCCACGAAGCGCAGCACGCCATAGCCGAACAGGAAGGCGAAGGCCACCTGCCCCGTCGGCCGCTGCTTGCGGCTGTACAGCCACAGCAGCACGAACAGCAGCAGGCCTTCCAGCAGGAACTGGTACAGCGGTGAAGGGTGGCGCGCGATCATGCTGCCGCTTTGGGGGAAGGCCATGGCCCAGGGCAGGCCGGGGTCGGCCGCGCGTCCCCACAACTCGCCGTTGATGAAGTTGCCGATGCGGCCCGCCGCCAGCCCGGTGGGCACGCAGGGGGCCACCAGGTCCGTCACTTCCAGGAAGCTGCGGCCGCGGCTGCGGGCGTACAGCGCCATGGCCACGATGACCCCCATCAGCCCGCCATGGAAGGACATGCCACCCCGCCACACCATCAGGATCTCCAGCGGGTTGGCCAGGTAGTCGCCCGGCTTGTAGAACAGCGCATAACCCACGCGGCCGCCGATGACGACGCCCAGCACGCCATAGAACAGCAGGTCCTCGATGTCGCGCCGCTGCCAGCCGGCGGCAGCGAAGTGCGGCTGGCGCACCTGGCGCGCGCCCAGGAACAGGAACAGGCCGAAGGCAGCCAGGTAGGTCAGGCCGTACCAGTTGATGTTGATCGGCCCCAGGGACAAGGCGATGGGGTCGAACTCGGGATGCACCAGCATCGGAAAGGCTCCACTCGGAAACCGTGCATTGTCCATGCCGGCCAGGCCGGGCCCGATAAACTCGGGGGCTGACCCTAAGGACCCCGCCGCCATGAGCTTCAACCGCCGCTCCAAGAACATCACCGAAGGCGTCGCCCGCGCGCCCAACCGCTCCATGTACTACGGCATGGGCTATACCGAAGGCGACTTCGGCAAGCCGATGATCGGCGTGGCCAACGGCCACAGCACCATCACCCCCTGCAACAGCGGCTTGCAGAAGCTGGCCGACGCCGCCGTGGCCGGCCTGAAGGCGGCAGGCGCCAACCCGCAGGTGTTCGGCACCCCCACCATCAGCGACGGCATGGCCATGGGCACCGAAGGCATGAAGTACAGCCTGGTCAGCCGCGAGGTCATTGCCGACTGCGTGGAAACCTGCGTGGGCGGCCAGTGGATGGACGGCGTGCTCGTCATCGGCGGCTGCGACAAGAACATGCCCGGCGGCATGATGGGCATGCTGCGCGCCAACGTGCCTGCCATCTATGTCTATGGCGGCACCATCCTGCCCGGGCGCTACAAGGGCGAAGACCTGAACATCGTCAGCGTCTTCGAAGCCGTCGGCCAGTTCAGTGCCGGCAAGATGAGCGAGGAAGACTTCTGCCAGATCGAACGCCGCGCCATTCCCGGCAGCGGCAGCTGCGGCGGCATGTACACCGCCAACACCATGTCCTCGTCGTTCGAGGCCCTGGGCATGAGCCTGCCCTATGCGTCGACCATGGCCAACGTCGAAGACCCCATCCTGGCGCACACCGCCGAAGCCGCGCGCGTGCTGGTGGAAGCCGTGAAGGCCGACCTGAAGCCGCGCGACATCGTCACGAAGAAGTCGATCGAGAACGCCGTGGCCGTGATCATGGCCACCGGCGGCAGCACGAACGCAATCCTGCACTTCCTGGCCATCGCCCACGCCGCCGAAGTGGACTGGACCATCGACGACTTCGAACGTGTGCGTCAGCGCACGCCTGTGCTGTGCGACCTGAAGCCCAGCGGCCGCTTCCTGGCCATCGACCTGCACCGCGCCGGCGGCATTCCGGCGGTGATGAAGGTGTTGCTGGAAGCCGGGCTGCTGCATGGCGACTGCATCACCATCACCGGCAAGACCGTGGCCGAGACCCTGGCCGCCCTGCCCCCGCTGCGCACCGATCAGGAAGTCATCCGCCCGGTCAGAAACCCGGTTTACACCGACGGCCACCTGGCCATCCTGAAGGGCAACCTCAGCCCCGAAGGTTGCGTGGCCAAAATCACCGGCCTGAAGAACCCGGTGATGACGGGCCCGGCGCGCGTGTTCGACGACGAGCAAAGCGCGCTGGCCGCCATCATGGCCGGGAAAATCGTCGCTGGCGACGTGATGGTGCTGCGCTATCTGGGCCCCAAGGGCGGCCCGGGCATGCCTGAAATGCTGGCGCCCACCGGCGCGCTCATCGGCCAGGGCCTGGGCGAAAGCGTAGGCCTCATCACCGACGGCCGCTTCAGCGGTGGCACCTGGGGCATGGTGGTGGGCCATGTCGCGCCCGAAGCCTTTGCCGGCGGCCTGATTGCACTGGTCCAGGAAGGCGACACCATCGTCATCGACGCGCACCAACGCCTGCTGCAGCTGAACGTCGACGACGCCGAAATCGCGCGCCGGCGCGCGCTGTGGAAGCAACCTGCACCACGCTACACGCGCGGTGTGCTGGCGAAGTTCTCGCGAAATGCCACCAGTGCCAGCCGCGGGGCCGTGCTCGACGCCGACTGAGGCCGCTGGCCGCCAACTGCCGCGGCTACAGCCGTGGCTCCGAGGGTCCGGCCGAACCCTTGGTGCCGGAACCGGCCATGGTCTTGGCGCGGCGCAAGGCGTCTTCCCGCGACTTGTCGACCACGCCCTTGCGGCGGGTGTCCAGCCCCAGCTGGGCCATGGCCCTTTCGCGGCGCTGGGCTTTGCGTTCGTCCATCTTGCGCATGGCCCGGCCCTGGGTGATGCCGGTGGCGTCGGAAATGGCCCACCAGACCGCGGCGCCGGCGAAAGGCGACAGCACCCACCACCAACTCCAGCCTGCGGTGGGCCCGAAATCGGCCACCTTTGCCAGCAGCAGCAGCACGCCGATGATCACCAGGGGCATTTCCGTACTCCATTTCGGTGCACGTGGGCACCCGCCATTTCAATGTAGCGCAGCCCAGGGGTTGCGCAGCACGCTTTGCGCCCCCAACATCCCTCCATGCGTGGTTTTCGCACTTTCTTTCTTCTGTCTGCTTTCGCCTGGGCGGCCATCGGCCCTGCAGCTGCGGGCGAACGCGTCATCGACCTGTCCAGCGGTTCGGGTTCGTTCGTGGGTGACGGCCCGCTGCTCAAGCAAGGCGACGATTTCATCACCTTCACCAACCTCAGCCCGGGAACCTATTCCTACCGCTTCACCTTGTCTGGCGAGGGCATCGAAGGCCTGGCGGCCAGCGTCAATGGCCAGAACGCCGGGACCTTTACCGTCGGCGAGCGCAGTTTTGCGGGCCTGGAAGGCCGCGACAATGGCTCGTTCACCGTGCAGATCACGGGACGCCCCGCAGACAACGCCAGCTACCAGGGCATGCTGACCGTGACGCCTGAGCCCAGGCCCGAACCCGCCGGTCCGGCACTGCTGATGGCTGGGCTGGCAGCTCTGGCAGGCGGGGCGGCCTGGCTGCGCTTCAGGGCCCCGGCAGCCCGGCCCGGGGGCAAGCCCCAGGCCTGAAGCCGCTTCGCTCAGTTGGCTTGCGTCAACTGGTCCAGGATGGCCGGGTTCTCCAGTGTGCTGGTGTCCTGGGTGATGGCCTCGCCCTTGGCAATGCTGCGCAGCAAGCGGCGCATGATCTTGCCGCTGCGCGTCTTGGGCAGGTTGTCGCCGAAGCGGATGTCCTTGGGCTTGGCGATCGGACCGATCTCCTTGGCCACCCAGTTGCGCAGTTGGGTCGCGATTTTCTTCGCCTCTTCACCGGTGGGGCGGCTGCCTTTCAGCACCACGAAGGCACAGATGGCCTCGCCCGTGGTGTCGTCGGGGCGTCCCACCACGGCGGCCTCGGCCACCAGCTCGGTGCAGCTCACCAGGGCGCTTTCGATTTCCATCGTGCCCATGCGGTGCCCGCTGACGTTCAGCACGTCGTCGATGCGACCGGTGATCGTGAAGTTGCCGGTGTCCTTGTCGCGAATGGCACCGTCGCCGGCGAGGTAGTAGCCCTTCAGTTCCGGCGGGAAATAGCTCTTGATGAAGCGTTCCGGATCGCCGTAGATCGTGCGGATCATGCTCGGCCAGGGCTTCTTGATGACGAGGATGCCGCCACTTCCGTTGGGCACGTCGGCGCCGGTTTCGTCGACCACGGCCGCATCGATGCCCGGGAAGGGCAGCGTGCACGAACCCGGCACCATGGGCGTGGCGCCCGGCAGCGGGGTGATGACGTGGCCGCCCGTCTCTGTCTGCCAGAAGGTGTCGACGATGGGGCAGCGGCCGCCGCCGATGTTCTGGTAGTACCACTCCCAGGCGGCAGGGTTGATGGGCTCACCCACGCTGCCCAGGATACGCAGGCTGCTCAGGTCGCTGTGCCTGGGGTGCACGGCGTCGTTGCCTTCGGCCATCTTGATCAGGCTGCGGATGGCGGTCGGCGCGGTGTAGAAGATGGTGACCTTGTGCTTCTCGATCATCTTCCAGAAGCGCGCGGCGTCGGGAAAGGTGGGAATGCCTTCGAACACGATCTCGGTGCCGCCCAGGGCCAGCGGGCCGTAGGTGATGTAGCTGTGGCCGGTGACCCAGCCGATGTCGGCAGTGCACCAGAACACGTCGTCGGGCTTCAGGTCGAAGGTCCATGCCGTCGTCAGCGCAGCATGCAGCAGGTAGCCGCCGGTGCTGTGCTGAACACCCTTGGGCTTGCCAGTGCTGCCGCTGGTGTACAGCAGGAACAGCGGGTGCTCGGCACCCACCCATTCGGGTTCGCAGGCGGTGGGCTGGCCCGCCATCTCCTCGTGCAGCCAGTGGTCGCGGCCCTCGGTCCAGCCAGTCTTGCCGCCGGTACGCTTGTAGACGATGACGTTCTTGACGGTGTCGCAGCCGCCCTGGGCCAGCGCTTCGTCGACGATGGCCTTCAGCGGCAGCGCCTTGCCACCGCGCGCCTGTTCGTCGGCGGTGATGACCATGCAGGCGCCGGTGTCCATGATGCGGTCGCGCAGCGCCTGGGCCGAGAAGCCGCCGAATACCACTGAATGTGGCGCACCGATGCGGGCGCAGGCCTGCATGGCCACCACGCCTTCGATGCTCATGCTCATGTAGATGACGACGCGGTCGCCCTTCTTCACACCACGAGCTTTCAGGGCGTTCGCGAACTGGCCCACCTTGGCCAGCAATTCGCTGTACGTGGCCTTCGTCACCGTGCCGTCGTCGGCCTCGAAGATGACGGCCACCTTGTCGCCCAACCCGCGCTCGACGTTGCGGTCCAGGCAGTTGTAGGAGACGTTCAGCGTGCCGTCCTCGAACCACTTGAAGAACGGCGCGTTGCTGCTGTCCAGCACTTTCGTGAATGGCGTCTTCCAGCTGACGAACTCGCGCGCCAGGCGGGCCCAGTAGCCTTCGTAGTCGGCGTTGGCTTCGTCCACCAGGGCCTGGTAGGCCGCCATGCCGGAAACACGCGCCTGGGCCACCAGGGCCGCGGGGGGTTGGTGGGTCTTGAATTCGGTGGGTTGGTCGCTGGACATCGGGCGGTCTCCTGATTTGCAGATTCTTGAGAATTTCTCGTGCCTGAAGCTACGTTCGGGCTCTGACTGACGCCTTACTCGACGGACTGTGATGCATGCCCAGCCTAGAATCCAGCCTGCTGCGGGTTAACCCGAAATCGCCTTCGCAGGCCGGGGCTGCGAGCGCCCTGGGGGTCCCTACCCGGCACATGGCAACGTGCCATGGGCGCGGCTCAGCGGTCCCCGCCGGCCCAGCGGCCGCCACAGTGCAGCCAACGCCCCCCATAAAAGAAGATACCCGGAGAGTCCTGAGATGAACTTCCTCTTGTTTGCAGCCGGCCTGGTCGGTCTGGTCGTGGGCGCCAACCTGCTGGTTCGCGGCGCTTCGAAGCTGGCGCTTTCTTTCGGCATTTCGCCGCTGGTCGTGGGTCTGACGATCGTCGCCTTCGGCACCAGTGCACCGGAAGTCGCTGTCTCCGTGGGCGCCGTGCTGGACGGCAAGACCGACCTGGCCGTCGGCAACGTGGTGGGCAGCAACATTTTCAACGTGCTGTTCATCCTGGGCCTGAGCGCGCTCATCACCCCGCTGGTGGTGAACATGCAGTTGATCCGGCAGGAAGTGCCCATCATGCTGGGTGTGTCCTTGCTGCTGGTAGCACTGGGCCTGGACGGCCGCATCAGCTTCACCGACGCGGCGCTGCTGGTGATCCTGATGGTCACGTACACCGTGTTCCTGATCGTGCAGTCCCGTCGGGAGAGCAAGGCCAGCCAGGAAGCCCTGAGCGACGAGGTGGGTCCGGTGGTCGCAGGCGCCTGGGACAGCAAGTTGCCAGCCCAGTTGCTGCTGATTGCAGCCGGGCTGGCCGCGCTGGTGGTGGGTTCGGACTGGCTCGTCACCGCCGCCGTGGCCTTTGCCAAGCAACTGGGTGTCAGCGACCTCATCATCGGCCTGACCATCGTGGCCGCCGGCACGTCCATGCCTGAGGTGGCAACGTCCATCACGGCGGCCATCAAGGGCGAACGCGACATCGCGGTCGGCAACGTCGTGGGCAGCAACACCTTCAATATTCTGGGCTGCCTCGGCATCTCGGGTCTGGTGTCGGGCAACACCGGGCTGGTACTTCCGCCGTCGCTTCTGACATTCGACATCTGGGTCATGCTGGCCGTTGCCCTGGCCTGCCTGCCGGTCTTCCTGAGCGGCCGCGAGATCGCACGCTGGGAAGGTGGAGTGTTCCTGGGCTACTACGTGGCCTACGTCGCCTACCTGATCCTGGCCGCCCAGGAACACAGTGCCCTGCCCTACTACAGCAACGCGATGCTGAGCTTCGTGGTGCCTCTGACCGTGGTGACGCTTGTGGCTTCGATACTGCGCCCGACGCACAAGCCGGACTCGCCGGCCTGAAGAAAGATCGCTGGCCGACGTTCAGGGCTGCGGCTGGTCCGGAGGCAGCGGGGCCTTTGAATGCAGTCGAAGGTGCAGGCCAGCCATGCCGAGCAGGTTGGCCGACACCGGCGCAGTGATGAACACGAACAGCGTAATCAGCAGCACCTGCAGGCCGGCCACGCCTTGGGCCCAGCTCACCAACAGGCTGGCCAGCAGCACCCCACCCACGCCCAGCGTGCTGGCCTTGGTGGGGGCATGCAGCCGCATGAAGAAGTCGCCGAAGCGCAACATGCCCACCGCCCCCACGAGCGCGAACACACCGCCGATCACCAGCATCAGCGCTGCCGGAATCTGCACCCACAGGGGCAGGCTATCGATGGGGTTCAGCATGGCAAGGCTCCTGTGTGCAGGCCGTGGGATGCGCTGGGCATCGTCATTCGATGACGTCGCCGCGCGCCAGGTAGCGCCCCAGGGCCACGGTGGCAACGAAGCCCAGCAGTGCGATGATCAACGCCGCCTCGAACAGCAGCAGCGTGCTCAGCCGCAGGCCCAGCAGGATGGCCAGCGCCACGGCGTTGACGTAGAGCGTGTCGAGGGCGAGCACGCGGTCGGCTATCTCCGGCCCGCGCAGCAGCCGCCACAGGCACAAAGCCACGGCCAGGGCAATGGCCAAGATGGCGAAGTCCAGGGCCCAGGCCAGGATCATCCGAAGATCTCCTTCAAAGGCGCCTCATAGCGCCGTTTCATGTCGGCCACCATGCTGGCGGCGTCGCTGCAGTCCAGTGCATGCACCAGGATGAACCGCCGACGTTCGTCCACCACGCAGCTGACCGTGCCCGGAGTCATCGTGATGATGGCCGCGAACAAGGTCATGGCAGTTGGATGCTCCACGTCAAGCGGCACCGTCAGCCAGGCGGGTTGCGGCCTGGAGCCGGGTGACAGCACGATGCGCGCCACTGCGATGTTGGCCACGACGATGTCGTAGAAGACCACGCCCAGCAAACGCAGCGCGGCGGGCCAGGAAAGGACGGGCGTGGGCGCGCCCAGAAAGCCATGCAGCAGGCGTGGCACGACCAGGCCCAGCACCGCGGCGGTGATGAGGTTACCGGGCGCCAGGCTCTGCTGCAGCAACAGCCAGGTGGCCGCCAGCAGCACCGAGAGAACAGGATAGGCCAGCCAGCGCGGTTTCATCGTGCCTCCGGCAACGGGGCCGGCGTCTGCGGCAGCGGCCCCGGCGGCTGAGGGATGCGGTACGGCCGCACCGTCTCAGCCTGTGCACCGCCCATCTCTGGCAGCACCGCGCGGGCATAGGCATCGCGGTCCAGCATTTGCGCAGCCGCCGCAGCGGTGTAGCGCTGGATGGGCGCAGCCCACACCGACAGCAGCACGCTCATCGCCAGCAGCGAGATCATTGCCGCCGCCAGCTTGGGGCTGGACCCAGCGCTGCTGCCCTGCACCTCGGGCCGCACGGCCCAGAACAGGATGCTGCCCGCCCGCGCCAGCCCCACCAGCGTGAGAAAGCCCACCAGGAGCACCACCACCCAAACCGCCACCGCCCAGGCATGCGCGCTGGCCGCCTGCAGCAGCATCAGCTTGCCGATGAAGCCCGGCAGCGGCGGCAGGCCGGCGTTCGATGCCGCGGCCAGCAGCAGCATCAGGCCCAGCAGGGCCGGCTGGGCAACGGGGCTGCAGGGCTCCAGCCTGTCGGCCATGGGTCCGCGCTGGGAAGCCACCAGTTCCGACAATAGAAAGAGCCCCGCGATCACCAGCGTTGAATTGATCAGGTAGTACATCGCCGCCGACCAGGCCGCAACGCCGAACAGGCCGATGGCCGCGACGATGGTGCCCACCGAAGCCACCGTCAGCCAGGCGATCAGCCGCGGCAGCGTGTGCGACGCCAATGCCCCGGCCACGCCCACCAGGCTGGTGGCCAGTGCGATGGGCAGCAAGAGCGGCTGCACCGTGAAGGCCGAGGGCCCGGCGTCGGCACCGAAGATGACGCCATGCACGCGCCAGATGGCATAGACGCCCACCTTGGTCATGATGGCGAACAGCGCCGCCACCGGCGCGCTGGCCGCGGCGTAGGTGCCGGGCAGCCACATCGCCAGCGGCACCAGGGCGGCCTTGAAGCCGAACACCACCAGCAGGATCAAGGCACCGGCCTGCAGCAGCGCGGCTTCGGGGGCAGCCACCTGCGGTACGCGCAGCGCCAGGTCGGCCATGTTCAGCGTGCCGGTCAATGCGTAGATCAAGGCGATGCCGATCAGGAACAGTGCCGACGCAGTGAGGTTCAGCACCACGTACTGCGTGCCGAAGCGCAGGCGTTCACGCCCCAGGCCGTGTGTCATGAGCACGTAACTGGCGATCAGCAGCACCTCGAAGAACACGAACAGGTTGAACAGGTCGCCGGTGAGGAAGGCGCCGTTCAGGCCCATCAGCTGGAACTGGAACAGCGCGTGGAAGTGGCGGCCGTGGGCGTCCCAGCCGCCGGTGGCGTAGAGAAGAACCGGCAGCGCGACGGCGGCTGTCAGCGCCAGCATCAGCGCCGCCAACCGGTCGACCACCAGCACGATGCCGAAGGGTGCCGGCCATTCGCCCAGGCGGTAGACCGTGAGCACGCCCGTGGCGGCCTGTTCCACCAGCCGGAAGGCAAACACCGCCCCCAGCAGCACGGAGGCCAGCGCAATGCGCCGGGCCCAGGGGCGACGCTCTTCCTCGTCGCCCAGCGCCAGCAGGAGCACCGCGGTGAACAGCGGCAGGAGAACCGGCAGGATGGGCAACTGGTCGGCGAAGCTCATTGCGCGCCCCCCTCGTGCCGGGACCTGGCAGCGGGCTCGGACGGGCCGGCAGGGTCGGCCGGCTCGGGCTTGTCGAGCTTGCCGTCGACATGGTCGGTGCCGCCGTCATGCCGGCTGCGCAGTGCCAGTTCGATGACGAAGCCGGTGGTCGCAAAGCCGATCACGATGGCGGTGAGCACCAGGGCCTGCGGCAGTGGGTCGGCCACGTTGGGGCCGCGGTCGACGATGGGCGCGGCGTTCGACCACAGCCGGCCCATCGCGAAAATGAAGACGTTGACGGCATAGCCGATCATCGACAGGCCCAGCACCACCGGGAAGGTGCGGCCGCGAAGGAGCAGGTAGATGCCCGTCGCCGCGACGATGCCGATGCCGCTGGCCACCAGCGCTTCCATGCTGAACATCAGACAGTCCTCCGCTCGGGCGAGCCGCCAGGAATGGCACCGCTACCGGGCTTGGTGGCCGCGCCCAACACCGACAAGGTGAGCATGGTCGCGCCCACCACCGTGATGTAGACGCCCAGGTCGAACAGCGCGGCCGTGGCCAGCGGTACTTCGCCCAGCACCGGCAGCACCGGGTGACCGAAGGCGCTGGTCAGGAAAGGCCGACCGAGCACGAAGGCACCCACGCCCGTGAGCCCGGCGATGCCCAGGCCAGCGGCGATCCAGCGCGTGTAGCGCCGGCCACCCTGGGCGTGCAGGGCGGCGTCGGCCTGCTGCTGGCCCATCGCCATGTACTGCAGTACCAGGGCGATGGCTGTCACCAGACCGGCGATGAAGCCGCCGCCGGGGAGCCCGTGCCCGCGCCAGAAGATGTAGACCGAGACGACCAGCGCCAACGGCAGCACCAGCCGCGCAGCCACACGCAGCATCACCGGCTGCGCAGCGAAGCTCCAGCGCCGGCCTGCTGCGTCGGCACCCGGACGGTGGATGCGGAAGCGGTCCAGCAGCGCCAGAACCCCGATGGCGGCAATGCCCAGCACCGTGATCTCGCCAAAGGTGTCGTAGCCGCGGAAGTCGACCAGGATCACGTTCACCGAGTTCGTGCCGCCACCCTTGGGCACGCTTTGTTCCAGGAAGTACCAGGAAATCGAGTCGTGGTCGCGCGTCATCACCAGCCAGGCCAGCCAGGCCATGCCGGCGCCACCGCCCAGCGCCAGGAGGGCGTCGCGCGTCCGCCGGCCGCTGCTGCTTTCGCGCGGTGTTGTCGCCGGCAGCAGGGCCAGGCCCATGAGCAGCAGCACCGTCGAAACGACCTCGACCGAAAGCTGCGTGAGAGCCAGATCGGGCGCCGAAAAGCCCAGGAAAGTGAGTGCCGTCACCAGCCCGACCACGCCCACCAACACCACGGCGCGGTAACGGTCGTGGTGCCCCAGCACCAATGCCAGGCAGGTGCCGGCCAGCGCCACCCACAGTACGGACGCAAGCGGTGTGGCCGGCAGAAGGGCCCGCGTGCCGCTGCCCAGGCTGCCGGTGTTCGTGAGCAGCGGCCAGGCGGCGATGGCAATGGCGCTGCCCACTGTCAATGCCGCATAGCGCTGCAACGAGCCGTTCTCCAACCGGGCCGTGAACCGACCGGCACCACTGAACAGCCCGTCCATCACGCCCGAGAACACGCGCTTGGCGCTGAAGGCCCCCGGCAGGTAGCGGTGCAGCCGGCCGCCCCGCAGCAGGCCGAAGTACAGAAGTGCGCCCCCGGCCACGGCCACCGCGCTCATCATCAGCGGAAGGTTGACGCCATGCCACAACGCGAGCTTGAACGCGGGCGCCGGCGTGCCCAGCGCGGCACTGGCCGCCACCTGAACCAGCGGGCCGGCCACCAGCATTGGCGCCAGTCCGACGGCGATACAGATGGCCACCAGCAGCAGCACAGGAGCCTTCATGCCCCAGGAAGGCTCGTGCGGGTGGGCGATGGGCAAATCTTTCGCCGGGCCGTTGAAGAACACGTCGTGCACGAGTCGCAGCGAATAGGCCATCGAGAACAGCCCGCCGAACGTCGCCAGCACCGGCATCAGCCAGCTGAACGAACCCCAGACGGCGCCGCCGCGAACGGCCTCGTCGAGCATCATCTCCTTGCTGATGAAGCCGTTGAAGGGCGGTATGCCGGCCATCGCTGCTGCAGCAATCAGCGCCAGCGTGCCGACGATGGGCAGCACACTGAACAAGCCGCCGAGCTTGCGCATGTCGCGTGTGCCGGTCTCGTGGTCGACGATACCGGCGCTCATGAACAATGCCGCCTTGAAGGCTGCGTGGTTCAGGATGTGGAAGACCGCCACCACCGTGGACATCGGGCTGGACAGCCCGATCAGGAAAGTGATGAGCCCCAGGTGGCTGATGGTGCTGTACGCCAGCAGGCCTTTCAGGTCGTGCTTGAAGATGGCCACGAAGGCCGCGAACACCATCGTCAGCAGGCCGATGGTGGCCACGATGCCTTCGAACAGGTCGGTGCCACCCAGCACCGGATACAGACGCAGCATCAGGAACAGGCCGGCCTTGACCATGGTGGCCGAATGCAGGTAGGCCGACACCGGCGTAGGCGCGGCCATGGCTTCGGGCAGCCAGAAGTGGAAGGGCAACTGCGCGCTCTTGGTGAAGCAGCCCAGCAGCACCAGGGCCAGGATCAGCGGATAGAGGGGGTCTGCCTGGATCTGCGCGATCAGCCCCGGTGTGTTCAGCATCACGCTCAGGTCGTAGGTACCGGCCACCTGCCCCAGCACGATGACGCCGGCCAGTAGCGCCAGGCCGCCACCGCCGGTGACGGTGAGCGCCATGCGCGCGCCGAACCTGGCGTCCTGGCCCTTCTTCGGATTCGATCCCCAGTAGCCCACCAGCAGGAAGCTGCTGATGCTGGTGAGCTCCCAGAACACCACCATCAGCAGCAGGTTGTCCGACAGCACGATGCCGAGCATGGCCGCCATGAACAGCATCAGCTGGCTGTAGAACTTGCCGGCCGGGTCGTCGTGATGCAGGTAGAAGGCTGCGTAGATGACGATCAACAGGCCGATGCCGCTGATCAGCAGCGCAAACATCCAGGCCAGGCCGTCGAGCCGGTAGTTCGCGTTCAGGCCGATGGCCGGTATCCACTCAGCCTGCGTCAGCAGGGTCTGCCCCTGGAACACCGGGCCAGCCAAGCTGAACAGCAGGCCCAGCACCGCGACCGAGATCGCCCCGGCAATGACCGCCGTCGCGGCGCGCCTGACACTGGTGTTCACGCTGCCGCACCACAGGCACAGCAGTGTGCCCAGAACCAGGGGCAGCAGGACGATCAAGGCAAGCTGGCTCATGCAGGCAGGGTGGGTTACGGAAGCGGCGCGGTGCGGGCAAAACCCAGGAGTTTAGGCGAGGCCCTCGCACCGGCCTGAAGCCCCGACAGGCCTGCTGGCTACACTTTAAGGCTCTTCAGACACCCGACGCACTGCGTTTGCCGCCATGACCACCACCATTCGCCACGCCGACCTGGTCGAGACCGTGGCCGCCGCCCTGCAGTTCATCAGCTATTACCACCCGGCCGACTACATCAGCCACCTGGCCCGCGCCTACGAGCGCGAAGCCTCGCCAGCGGCGAAGGACGCGATCGCACAGATCCTGACCAACAGCCGCATGTGCGCCGAAGGCCACCGCCCCATCTGCCAGGACACCGGCATCGTCAACGTGTTCCTGAAGATCGGCATGGACGTGCGCTTCGAGGGCTTCCCGGGAAGCGTGGAAGACGCCGTGAACGAAGGCGTGCGCCGCGCCTACCTGGACCCGGACAACAAGCTGCGTGGCTCGGTGCTGGCCGACCCGATCTTCGAGCGCAAGAACACCAAGGACAACACGCCCGCCGTCATCCACATGACGGTGGTGCCGGGCAGCACCGTGGACGTGACCGTGGCGGCCAAGGGTGGCGGCAGCGAGAACAAGAGCAAGTTCGTGATGATGAACCCCAGCGACAACCTGGTGGACTGGGTGATGAAGACCGTGCCCACCATGGGTGCGGGCTGGTGCCCGCCGGGCATGCTGGGCATCGGCGTGGGCGGCACGGCAGAAAAGGCCATGCTGCTGGCCAAGGAAGTGCTGATGGAGCCCATCGACATGTTCGAACTGCTGGCGCGCGGCCCGTCCAGCAAACTGGAAGAACTGCGCATCGAGTTGTACGAGAAGGTCAATGCCCTGGGCATCGGCGCGCAGGGCCTGGGCGGGCTGACCACCGTGCTGGACGTGAAGATCGCCACCTGGCCCACGCATGCCGCCAGCAAGCCGGTGGCGATGATCCCGAACTGCGCCGCCACCCGCCATGCCCACGTGGTGCTGGACGGCACGGGCCCGGCCTTCATGGACGTGCCCAGCCTGGACCTGTGGCCGGCGGTGCACTGGGCGCCCGACTACCAGCGCAGCAAGCGCGTGGACCTGAACACCCTGACCCGCGCCGAGGTGGCCAGCTGGACCCCGGGCCAGACCCTGCTGCTGAACGGCAAGATGCTGACGGGCCGCGACGCCGCGCACAAGCGCATCCAGGACATGCTTGCGAAGGGCGAGAGCCTGCCCGTGGACTTCACCGACCGCGTCATCTACTACGTCGGCCCGGTGGACCCGGTGCGCGACGAGGTGATGGGCCCGGCCGGCCCGACCACGGCCACGCGCATGGACAAGTTCACCGAGATGATGCTGGCCAAGACGGGGCTGATCGGCATGATCGGCAAGGCCGAACGCGGTCCGGCCGGCATCGAGGCCATCAGGAAACACAAGAGCGCCTACCTGATGGCCGTGGGTGGGGCCGCTTACCTGGTGGCCAAGGCCATCCGCAGCGCCAAGGTGGTGGGCTTTGCCGACCTGGGCATGGAAGCCATCTACGAATTCGAAGTGGCGGACATGCCGGTGACCGTGGCGGTCAGCGCCGACGGCACCAGTGTTCACGACACCGGCCCCAAGGAATGGCAGGCCCGCATCGGCAAGATCCCCGTGACGGTGGCCTGATTCCGATCGAATGGCCCAGCACTTCGAAGTCCACCCGCAAAACCCGCAGCCGCGCTTGCTGAAGCAGGCAGCGGCGCTGCTGCATTCCGGCGGCGTGCTGGCAGTGCCCACCGACAGCAGCTATGCCCTGGTGTGCCACCTGGACGACAAGGCGGCAGCCGAAAACCTGCGTCGCATCAGGCAGGTGGACGACAAGCACCACCTGACGCTGCTGTGCCGCGACCTGAGCGAACTGTCGCGCTTCGCCCGCGTCGACAACCGGCAGTTCAGGATGTTGAAGCTGGGCACGCCCGGGCCATTCACCTTCATCCTGGAAGCGACGAAGGAAGTGCCGCGGCGGCTGAGCCACCCCAGCCGGCGCACCATCGGCCTGCGGGTACCTGAACACGTGGTGCTGCAGGACCTGCTGGCCCTGTTCGGCGAACCGCTGCTGGCCACCACGCTGATCCCGCCCGGCGAGGCCGATGCCCTGAACGATGCGGACGACATCCTGGCCCGCTTCCCGAAGGCGCTGCAGGCCGTGGTGGACGCCGGTGCCTGCCCGATGCAGCCCACCACCGTGGTCGACATGACGGGCGAAGACCCGCTGGTCGTGCGCCAGGGCCGCGGCGAGCTCGCGCGGCTGGGCCTATAGCCAGCCTGCAGCTCAGGCTGGCGTGAACAGCGCCTTGATCTGCAGCAGCGCCGTTGGATCTTCGATCGTTGTCAGGTCGCCCGGATCGCGGCCTTCGCATACGGCCTGCAATGCGCGGCGAAGCAGCTTGCCCGAACGAGTCTTCGGCAAGCTGTTCACGAAGCGCACCCGCGCAGGCCGGGCCACGGCGCCGAGCTGGGTATCGACGACCTTCATGATGTCGCCTTCGAGTTTCAGCGCGTCGTTCGCATCAGCCGCGAACGCAGCGTCCCTCAACACGACGAAGGCCATCGCCACCTGGCCCTTCAGGTTGTCGGCCACGCCCACCACCGCCACCTCGGCCACGGCCGGGTGGCTGCTGATGCTTTCCTCGATCTCGCGCGTGCCCAGGCGGTGGCCGGCAACGTTGATGACGTCGTCGGTGCGGCCCAGGATGAAGAAGTAGCCGTCTTCGTCGCGGATGCCCCAGTCGAAGGTGCTGTAAACCTGCCGGCCAGGAACGCTCTGCCAATAGGTCTTGACGAATCGAGCGTCGTCGCGCCACACGGTCTGCATGAATCCCGGGGGCAACGGGCCTTCGATCACCAGCACGCCCTTCTGGTTGGCGCCCTTCAGTTCTTCGCCCGTGGCCTCGTCGACCAGCTTCACGTCGTAGCCGGGCATGGGCACGCCGGGGCTGCCGAACTTGCTGGCCCGGGGCTCGATGCCATTGGCCACCGTCAGGATGGGCCAGCCGCTTTCGGTCTGCCAGTAGTTGTCGATGATGGGGCGACCAAGCGCGTCGGAGATCCAGCGCGCCGTGGGCTCGTCCAGCGGCTCGCCGGCCAGGAACAGCGCGCGCAGGCTGCTCAGGTCGTACTTCTTCAGCGCCGCCGGGTCCTGCTTCTTCAACACGCGCACGGCCGTCGGGGCGCTGAACATCGCGGTGACCTTGTACCTCTCGACCAGGCTCCACCAGATGGCGGCGTCGGGCTGGCCATCCATGCCGCGCGTGGGCAGGCCCTCGTACATGATGGTGGCCATGCCGGCGATGAGCGGGCCATAGACGATGTAGCTGTGGCCCACGACCCAGCCCACGTCGCTGGTGCTGAAGAAGGTCTCGCCGGGCTGGCCCATGAAGATCTGCTTCATGCTGGCGGCCAGCGCCACGGCGTAGCCGCCGGTGTCGCGCTGCACGCCCTTGGGCTTGCCGGTGGTACCGCTGGTGTAGAGCGTGTAGCTCGGGTGGGTGCTGTCGACCCAGGTGCAAGGCACCACGGTGGCCCGATGCTGTTCACGCAGCGTGGCGTAGTCGGCGTCGCGGCCGGGCACACGTTCGAAGGCGCTCAGACCGCGGTCGACCATCAGAACGGCTTTCGGCTTGTGTGCGGCCAGCCGGATGGCCTCGTCCAGCAGCGGCTTGTAGGCCACGACCTTGCCGCTGCGGCTGCCAGCGTCGGCACTGATGACGACGACGGGTTCGGCATCGTCGATGCGGCTGGCCAGGCTGACGCTGGCAAAGCCCCCGAACACCACCGAGTGGATGGCGCCGATGCGTGCACAGGCCAGCATCGCGAATGCGGCCTCGGGAATCATCGGCAGGTACACCAGCACGCGGTCGCCCTGCTTCACACCCAGGGCCAGCAAGCTGGCGGCCATGCACTGGACTTCGGCGTGCAGCTCGCTGAAGCTGTAGACGCGTTCCTGCCCGGTTTCCGTGGACACGAAGATCAGGGCCGGGGCATCGGGCCGGGTCGCCATGTGGCGGTCCACCGCGTTGTGGCACAGGTTGGTGGTGCCACCGGTGAACCACTTCGTGAACGGCGGATTGTCGTTGTCGCAGACGCGCGTGAACGGCTGCTGCCAGTCCACCAAGGCGGCCTGTTCGGCCCAGTACGCCTCGCGGTCGCTGAGGGAACGTTGGTGGACTTCGGCGTAGGTCATTCGCGGTCTCCGTGGGCATGCGGGTGGTGGCGCAGTCTGTGCTGCTCCTGTCTTCGCATTCTCGACTTCGCGCTTGCGCAGCGCTGACTCAGCCGAATTTCGCCGCGCATCAACCGATCTTCACGACCACGCGACCACGAACCTGGCCCGCCATCAGCCGCTGCGCGGCCGCCACGGCGCCTTCCAACGACACCTCGGTGGTCATGCGTTCCAGCAGGGCCGGGTCGAGGTCGCGAGCCAGGCGGGCCCAGGCCTGCTGGCGCAGCGTCAGCGGCGCCATCACGCTATCCACCCCCAGCAGCGCCACGTTGCGCAGGATGAAGGGCATCACCGTGCCCGGCAGGTCAGCGCCCTGGGCCAGGCCGCAGGCGGCAACGGCACCGCCGTAGCGGGTCTGGGCCAGCGCGTTGACCAGCGTGTGGCTGCCCACGGCGTCGACGACAGCGGCCCAGCGCTCCTTTTGCAGCGGCTTGCCGGGCGCGGCCAGTTCAGCCCGGTCGATCACGCTGCTTGCGCCCAGCGCCTGCAGATAGTCGGCCTCGGCCGCCTTGCCCGTGGCCGCCACCACGCGGTAGCCCAAGCGCGCCAGCACGGCCACCGCCACCGAACCCACGCCTCCGGTGGCGCCCGTGACCAACACCTCGCCTGCACCAGGGCCAGCGGGCTGGACGCCGTGGCGTTCCAGCGCCATCACGCACAGCATGGCGGTATAGCCGGCAGTCCCGATGGCCATGGCCTGGCGGGGCGTGAAGGCTGCAGGCAAGGCCACGAGCCAGTCGCCCTTCAGTCGCGCCCGCTCTGCCAGGCAACCCCAGTGCGTTTCGCCCACGCCGTAGCCGTTGTGCACGAAGCGGTCGCCAGCCTTCCAGGCCGGGTGCCCGCTTTCGAGCACGGTACCGGCACCATCGATGCCGGCCACCATGGGCCAGTTGCGCACCACGGGTGCCTTGTTGGTCAGCGCCAGCCCGTCCTTGTAATTGAGCGTGGAATACTCGGGCTGCACCAGAACGTCGCCGGCCGCGGGCAGGCGCGCGGTGTCCAGGGTGGTGACGCCGGCACGGAAACCGGCATCGTCTTTCTCGAGCAACAGGGCTTTGAACATGGTGTTGTGGGCGTCCATCGATGAATTGAAAGGCTCAGGATCTTGAGACCTGCGGCTTCGGGCGGCAAGGCCGCAGCGTTGACACCGTGATGCTCGCACGCCTATCCTGCGCCGCGTGAACAAGCGCCGACACCGCCTCCTGGCCTGCCTGCCCGCCACGGCCTTGCTGTGGCTGGCTTTCGGTCTCGGCCCGGCCACGGCGCTGGAACTGCCGCTCAAGCCGGAAAAGCCCGCTGAGCCGGCGGGGCTGGCCAACAGCCATGGCGACGCGGTGCTCGAACTGTTGCAGCAGAAGGGCCTGTTCCGGGAAGCCGCGGCCAGTCCTTTCGTGCAACAGATGCGCGACCAGGCCTCGGAGATGGTGCTGTCGGCCATGCACTTCCTGGGCGTGCCTTACCGACTTGGCGGCAACAGCGCTGAAGAAGGCTTCGACTGCAGCGGGTTCACCAGACATGTGTTCGAGAACAGCATCGGGCTGGTCTTGCCGCGCCGTGCCGACGAACAAGCCCGTTCGGCGAAGCTCGAACAAGTGCAGCGCGAAGAGCTCAAGCCCGGCGATCTGGTGTTCTTCAACACCATGCGGCGTGCGTTTTCGCATGTGGGCATCTACGTGGGTGAAGGCAGGTTCATTCATGCGCCGCGCACGGGCGGCAACGTGCGGATCGAAGACATGCGCCAGGCCTACTGGGCCAAGCGCTTCAATGGCGCAAGGCGGGCACCGACCTTGCCAGCCGGCGACCCCGCGCCCCGCTGAAGTCCATTTCTGCGCCAGACCAGCGCCGGATCAGCGCAGGGCCACGGCCGCCGATGCAGGCTCTGCAGGGGGCCTGACCACAGGGCCCCGCAGTTCGGGGTGTCCACCCTCTTCCAGCATGCGCTGCCCATACAAGGGCTTGTACACACCCTTGTGACAGGTCAGGCAGCCCACCTTGGGCCCGTCGCCCTCGGCGCTGAGGCGGAACTTCGGCAGCAACGGCGCAATCGGGTTCAGGTAGTTGACGTTGAGGTCCCGGACCATGCGGATGCCGTACCAGGCCGTGACGCGCTGGGGTGAGCTCTGGTCCCAGGCCGCCAGGGAACGTGTGTTGTGGCAGAAACTGCAGTTCACGCCCAGAGACTGGCTCATGTAGATCATCAGCCCGTAGCTGAATTCGGCCTGGCGAATGGACTGGCGATTGCCCGTGGGCAGGGCCGTGACTCCCTGAACCCTGATGTTGGGCGCTTCGGTGTTCAGGTAGGTCGACAGCGGGTCGTACGGCAGCGAACTGTTGCCGACGGCCTGGACTCCGGCGATGTTCTGCTCGAAGCGATTGCCGATGATGTTCTGCATGTTCTCGCCTTCGCCCGGGTGGCGAAACCAGTCCCCCGACGGCACGGCCTGACCACGATGACAGGTCCAGCAGGTGACACCCGTGTCGGCCACATGCGTCTTCCACTGGGTGTTGATGTCCCGGGTCATCTGAAGCATTCGACGGGACACGACCTTGGGGTACTTCTCGTCCGAGGCCAGGTCATTGGGGTTGTGGCAGAACTCGCAACCCTGTTCAGGCGCAACCCAGGTCGACATGGCCTGCATCAGACGCGAAAACTCGAGCACGTTCAGGTCGGTCAGCACCTGCACGTTCTTGTGAACTTCGCCGACCATCGGTGCCTCGGGGTCGGGTTCGTCGACCGGCTCGGCCTCGGGGATCTTGTTGTCGGCGACGACTTGGGCGGCGTAGCCGCTGTCATAGATCTGAAGCATTCCCGTGCCGCGGTGGCCGCTTTGAATGCTGTCGGGTCTCTCGCATCCCGCGAGGCCGGCAAGGGCTGCGAGCATGACGCCCAGACCAAGCACCTTGGGCCAGTTTCGCCAGCGTCGAAGAGTTGAGTCTTCGTCGCAGTTGCCTTGTCTCGGGCTCATTTCGAATCCCCCGGCGACGGCTTGTCTTGACCGGTAGGAACGAACTGTTCTGCCAGGGTCAGTGCCGAACTGTCATGTTAAATGGACATTGACAAATGTCAATCGAACTTGACAGAAAAAGCGTAACTCCAGCGTCATTCCAATGCTCAGTTGGCGGCCCTGTGATCGCCTGACCCGCCAACCGTACGGACTGACTTAAGCCGCACCCTTGACCTTGAAGTTCCGGCACCATCCGTCCTTGTGGACCAGGCGCCCGCCAAAGAAGGAACACGGCCCCCAATCGGCGTTAGGCGCACCCGAATACAACTGGCAGGTGCTGCACTTCTGCTCGGGGGTATGGCGCGGAAAGCGCTTCTTGTCGACCTTCGTCGTATCAAGGCGAAACCCCATGCTTCGCGCATAGGCATCGGCTTCGGTCAGTTTCTCGGTGGATACCGGTCCCGTCGCAACGGCACGGCCTGCAGCCAGTGCAGAAGTGACACCAACGAGATGCAAAACAAAAACGCGCCGACCTGAAATTGGCATGCCCATGAAGTCTCCGAAAGAATTGTGTGTGGTGAATAAGCTGAAGTTACGGCGCGGAACGCACCAGTCGGACGAACAGCGAGGCTTCATTCGCCACTTGACGAATGCCGCCAAGGTCGAAATCCATTGAATAGACCTGGCCCTTATCCTGCAAACTGGCAGTGCTCGTCCAGAACAGCGCGGATGGCGTATCAGGGAATACCTGGAGATTGATTCGAGGCCCGGTGCATTGCCGTTCGGACACCGTGGCCAATTCGCGCAGACTGGGCACACGCCAGTCGTTGTAGAAATTCGAACCAGACCGGTTCACCCGTTCGGCAGCGGCCAGACCGTCCTGCCAATTCAGCCGCACGGCTTCGCCAGAACAGCGCTTGCCTGTCCAGGCCTGACCCAGCGGGCAACGCATCCACATCAGCTGTGTCAACTGGTCGACGGTCGTTCCGTCGTCTTCGGCCACGAACCGCGACGTGGGAGAAGACGCCTTGATGATGTCGGCGCTGCAGTGCTGCTGGGCTCCGGACTGGGCTGTAATGCCCAGCCCGAAGACCAGCAGAAACACCAGCTGAAGTTTCAGCATGTAAGGCAGAACCCGTTGTCTACTTGTCGAACCCGATCCCAGTGCCCTTCGCGGCGAAACCGCGGGCGGTATTGGGTTGAGGGGCTGCGGTCTGCCGCGTCACCAGACCGGTTTCGATCGGCACGCCGCGGTGAAGGTAGAAGGAGTAAGCCTCCAGTGCCGTCATGTCGTCGCTGTTGACGTCGATCGCCTTTCCGCCTTGCGGGTTCTCGATGCACCAGTTCACCATCGACCGGTAGGTCACCACCTTGTTGAACATGGGCAGGAACTTGGGGAAAGTCTGCGGGTTCGTGGCCGCCGCGTCAGGGTGGCAGTTGGCGCAGGAAAGACCGTTGTTGGCCATGTCGGCCCTTCCACCATGCCACATGTCGAAGCCACGGCTGACGGAGGCCAGAAGCTTGTCGTCCTTCACCTTCAGTTCAGCCGGGGTGAAAGGCTCACGTGCAGTCGCCGGGGCCAGGGTCGCCAGAACTGCCAGAGCCACTGCGGGAGCAGCCAGCAGCTTGAGCAGGCGCTTGTTGGATTGAATCATGCCGTTGTCTCCTGTCAGACCTTGAAACCGTTCTTGATCGCCGGCGGCAGCGAGTCCGCGAAAGGCTGGTACTGCACGAAGCCGCCACCTCGGGCGTCCACGGCAACATAGGCCGTGCCCATGCCGTCAGCCATGTTCGAGGGATCGGCCCGGAACTGCTGGAACTCGGGGTAGGGCAAGGCCACTGGCGGATAGGGCCAGGGCCACGAAGTGCTCATGGTGCCGATCGAGGTCAGGTTTCCGATCTTGTTGTAGACGGTGTGATGTACGTGGCCATGAAACGCCATCACGTTGACGAACTTGCCCAGGATGTCGCGCACTTCGCGCGAGTCCGACACCTGGAAGTTCCAGCGCGGGTAGTAGTCCCACAGCGGTGAATGCGTGAAGATCACGACTGGCGTGTCAGGTGAGATGTTGGCCACGTCCTTGCGCAGCCACTCGAGTTGCTTCTCATGCACGCCCCAGACACCGGGCACCGGGCTGGCCAGGGGCATGAACCAGTCGCGCCGCTGCTCGGGGGTCAGCTTCGCCTCGGTCCAGAAGTCGGGCACCAGGATCGAATTCAGGCCGATGAAGTGCACACCCTTCTGCGTGAACGACCAGGTCTCGGCCCCGAAGTTCGCGCGATAGGCAGCGCCCATGTCCAGGTACCAGTCGTGCTCGCCGGGAATCACGCGCAGCGGTGCTTTCAGTTTGGAAAGGATCCGCTTGCCCTTGGCCAGCTGGTCGGCCGTGCCGTGGTGGGAGACGTCTCCCGTCACGAGCACGAAGTCGGGCTGCGTGGTCATGGCATTGACCTGTGCCACGGCGTCTTCGAGATGCCGGTCAAACACATGGTCAGCCGGACTGTAGAGGTGGGGGTCGCTGATGATGGCGAAGCGGAATGGCGTCACGGCACGCCTTCCGGTCTGCGCCGACACCACATCGACCACCCCCAGATTCACGCCCACGGCCTGGGCCACGAAAGTCGACAGGCCGGCCTTGCCGGTCAGCCCCAGGAATTTTCTTCTTTGTGAGTCGTTTCGATCAGTCATCGCTTGTCTCCTATGGTTCCACTGCAAACACACGGCGAAGAATCGTCCGCCGCGCTGTACTGCTGGACACGGCGCAAGCCGCCGGTCAAAAGAATCAGGGTATTCCGCAATACAACACTGCGGTCGCGCAACGCAGGGTCTGAACTGATTGCGAGAAATGCATGCATCAGACGACTGCCGGCTGTAAGGAAATTCGCTCGAGTGGCCTGGCCTCTTTCGGGTTTGCCTTGGGCGTGCGCTTGTCTCTTTCGGCGCATGCTCAATGTACGCAGCGCATCGAACAAAATGAAATTGAACGTTTTGTGCCTGATAACGCGCTATGCCAATATCGTCGTAAAGGAAGCCAGTTCCATGTCCCTTGCAAAAAGTGCTTCGCTGAAGCAGGTGAGCACCTTCCGCACCGTGGCGCGCCTGGGCAGCGTTTCGCTGGCTGCAGAAGAACTGCATCTGAGCCAGTCGGCGGTGTCGATCCAGATCGGCGCACTGGAAGCCGCCGCAGGAACCGCATTGATCGAACGGACCGGACGCGGCGTGCGCGTTACCGAGGCTGGCTCGCTGCTCCTGGGCTATGCCGACCGTTTGATGGCGCTGTGGAACGAAACCAGTGACGAGATGGCGACCCTGCTCGGCGACTTCAGCGGCACGCTGCGAGTCGGCGCCGTGACCACGGCCGAGCATTGGCTGCCGCGACTGCTGGTGCGATTCATCGACCAGAACCCGAAGGTCAACGTCCGCCTGTTTGCCTGTAATCGGGACGAGATCGTGCGCCACCTTGCTGTCCACGACATCGACCTCGCGGTGATGGGCCGCCCGCCCACCGAATTGCAGGTCGATGCCCGGGTGATCGGCGAGAACCCGCTGGCCTTCGTGGCGGCGCCATCACACCCTCTCGCGAGCATGCCGCGCCTGACCCTGGCCAGACTCTCCGAAGTTCCGTTGCTGGTACGTGAGCGAGGTTCGGGTACGCGCACCGCAGTCGAGCGCCTGCTCAAGAGCGCCGGCCTTCGGCTGCGCATCGGGTCGGAGCTCTCCAGCAACGAAGCCATCAAGCAGATGTGCGTGGCCGGATTCGCCCCGGCCTACCTGTCGATGCTGACCTGCCCGCTGGAACTGGACGCCGGCCTGTTGCGTGTGCTGCCCATGCCGAACAACCCGAGCCTGAGCCATTGGCATGCGGTGCGCAGGAGTGGCCAGCCCGTGCCGAAAGTGGCCCTGGCTTTCGAGGAGTTCCTCGTGCACGCCGGCGGAGGGGAAATCCTGAGCCCGATTCGCCAGCATCTGCCCAGCGCGCTGTGCCCCAGGAGGGCAAAATCCTCGGTATGACCGACCTTGTGATTCCCCTGGCCGACCTGCGCTATGCCGCCCTGGTGCCGACCGTGCCCTCCGAACTCAGTCCCGCCACGGGCCTGCTATCCGACCGACTGGGGCGGCCGTTGCGGGATCTGCGCATATCCGTCACCGACCGTTGCAACTTTCGATGCAGCTATTGCATGCCGAAGGAAGTGTTCGACAGCCAGTACAAGTTTCTGCCCCAGACCTCGCTGCTGTCGTTCGAGGAGATCACCCGCTGCGCCCGCTTGTTTGCTGCCCATGGCGTCGCCAAGCTGCGCCTGACTGGGGGTGAGCCCTTGTTGCGCAAGCACATCGAAGTCCTGGTGGCGCAGTTGAGCACGCTGCGCACGCCCGAAGGCCGGGCCCTGGACATCACGCTCACGACCAACGGGTCACTGCTGACGCGCAAGGCGCAGGCGCTGCGGGACGCCGGCCTGCAGCGCGTCACGGTCAGCCTGGACGCGCTGGACGACGCCATCTTCAAGCGCATGAACGATGTCGACTTTCCGGTGGCCGACGTGCTGGAAGGCATCCAGACGGCCCTGCGCGCGGGCCTGGCGCCCGTGAAGGTGAATATGGTGGTCAAGCGCGGCACCAACGACGACCAGATCGTTCCCCTGGCGCGCCACATCCGCGAACATTGCGGCCCGGGGGTGGTCCTGCGCTTCATCGAGTACATGGACGTGGGCGCCACCAATGGCTGGCGCATGAACGAGGTGCTGCCCTCGGCCCAGGTGCGCCAGCGCCTGCACGAAGCCTTCCCGCTGCTGCCGCTGGACCCTTCGGCACCGGGCGAAACCGCCGAACGCTGGCGCTATGCCGACGGCGCGGGCGAGGTGGGCTTCATCAGCAGCGTCACCCAGGCGTTCTGCGGCGAATGCAATCGCGCGCGCCTGTCCACGGAAGGCAAGCTGTTCCTGTGCCTCTTCGCCAGCCGCGGACATGACCTGCGCGCGCTGCTGCGCGGCGGCCACAGCGACGAGCAGATCAGCAGTGCGATCGGCCTGATCTGGGCCGGCCGTGACGACCGCTACTCGGAACTGCGCAGCAACGGTACTGCGGCCATCCCCAGCGGCGAGCGCCGCGTGGAAATGCACTACATCGGGGGCTGAGGCTTCAGTCCGCCCCGGCCTGCGCTGGCTTTTCGGCCAGTGCCGGCGTCGTGATCTCTCCTGGAATCGCGCGGCGTGCAAACCAGGTGTAGACGGTCGGCACGACGAAGATGGTCAGCAGCGTTCCCAGGCTCATGCCGCCGACGATGACCCAGCCGATCTGCTGCCGGCTCTCGGCCCCGGCACCGCTGGCGAGAGCCAGCGGCAGGGCACCCAGCACCATGGCACCGGTGGTCATCAGGATGGGGCGCAGGCGCAGCGTGGCGGCTTCCTGAACGGCCTCGACCACGGCCTTGCCTTCCGTTCGCAGCTTGTTGGCGAACTCGACGATCAGGATGCCGTGCTTGGTGATCAAACCCACCAGTGTGATCAGGCCGATCTGCGAGAACACGTTCAAGGTGCCACCGGCCAGCTTCAGCGCCAGCAGCGCACCCACCATCGACAAGGGCACCGACAACAGGATCACGAAAGGGTCGATGAAGCTTTCGAACTGCGCCGACAGCACCAGGAAGATGAACAGCAGGGCCAGCACGAACACCACGCCCAGAGCGCCCGAGCTGGCCTTGAACTCGCGGCTCACGCCGTTCAGTTCGGTGGCGTAGCCCGCCGGAAGCACCCGGGCAGCGGCCTGGTCCATGAACTGCAGCGCCTCGCCCAACGAATAGCCGGGCGCCAGGTTGGCGCTCAGCGTCACTGAGCGCCGCTGGTTGAAGTGATTCAGCTCGCGGGGGCTCACTGCCTCGCGGATCTTGACCAGCGACGACAGCGGCACCATGGTGTCGTTGCGACCGCGCACGAAGATCTTCTCGATGTCTTCGGGGGTGGTGCGCCCGGCGTTCTCGGTCTGCACGACGACGTCGTACTGTTCTGCGTCTCGCTTGTAGCGAGTGACGACGCGGCTGCCCAGCATGGTCTCGATGGTGCGCGCGACGACGTCCACCGACACCCCGATGTCGGCGGCGCGGGCACGGTCGACGTCGATGAAGATCTCGGGCTTGTTCAGCTGCAGATCGCTGTCGGGCTGGACGATGCCGGGGTTCTTCTGCATCTCGGCGATCATGGCTTGCGCCGCGCGCGCCATGTTGTCGTAGCTGTCGCCGCTGACCAGCACGTATTCGATCGCCCGGGCCCGGCCGCCCTGCCCCAGGCTGGGGGGGGTGATGGGGAAGGCGCTGACGCCGGGCAAGGCCATCAACTGCGGCAGCAGCTTCTGTGCGAGTTCCGGTGTGGTCACCGTGCGCTCGGTCCAGTCCACCGTGCGCAGCACGCCGAAAGCGCTGGACACCTGGCCACCACCCATGAAGGTGAACCGGCGGTCGAACTCGGGGTACTGCGCGGTGATGCGCTCGATCGCGTCCAGATAGCGCGCGGTGTAGTCCAGCGTGGCGCCATCGGGCGCGCGGATGGGCAGGAAGATGACGCCGCGGTCCTCCATCGGAGAGAGCTCGCTCTTGGCCGTGGTGTACAGGCCGTAGCTTCCGCCGGCCGAGGCCAGCATCACGACCAGAACCACCCAGCGGTGGCGCAGCACCCAGCCCAGCGCGCGACCGTAGCCGCTGCCCAGGCCCACCAGCAGCCGTTCCATGCCGCGGTCGAAGCGCGAAGGCTGCGGGTTGTGACGCAACAGCTTGCTGCACATCATGGGCGTCAGCGTCAGCGCCACGAAGCCGGACACCAGCACCGCCCCGGCCAGGGTCAGCGCGAATTCGCCGAACAGCCGCCCCGTCCGGCCGGGCGTGAAGGCCAGTGGCGCGAACACCGCGGCCAGCGTCAGGGTCATCGCCACGACGGCGAAGCTGATCTCGCGCGCGCCCTTGATGGCGGCCTGGAAAGGCGTCAGGCCTTTCTCGATGTGGCGGTAGATGTTCTCCAGCACGACGATGGCGTCGTCCACCACCAGGCCGATGGCCAGCACCAGTGCCAGCAGCGTCAGGGTGTTGATGGTGAAGCCGGCCAGCGCAATGGCGGCGAAGGTGCCGATCAGGCTGACCGGGATGGTGACCAGCGGAATGATCGAGGCGCGCAGGGTGCGCAGGAACACGAAGATCACCAGCGCCACCAGCACCACGGCTTCGGCCACCGTGGTGTACACGGCCTTGATCGACCTGTCGATGAAGACCGAGTTGTCGTTGGCCTGGATGACGGTGACGGACGGTGGCAGGTCGCGCTGGATCTGCGGCATCAGCGCCTTCACGCCAGCCGCCACCTCCAGCGGGTTGGCGGTGGCGTTGCGGATGACGCCAGTACTGACCGAAGGCACCCCGTTCAGGCGCACGCGGCTGCGTTCGCTGGCCGCGGCTTCCTGCACCCGCGCCACATCGCGCAGGCGCACCAGGGTGCCGCCCACGTTCTTCAGCACGATGTCGTTGAACTGCGCCACGGTGTTCAGGTCGGTGCGCGCGGTGACGCTGAATTCGCGCTGCTGGCTTTCGATGCGGCCTGCGGGCACCTCCAGGTTCTGGCGGCGAATGGCGTCCTCGACGTCCTGCACCGTCAGGCGGTAGGCGGCCAGGCGGTCGGGGTCGAGCCAGATGCGCATGGCGAAGCGGCGGTCGCCGCCCACCTGCACGTCGGCCACCCCGGTGACGGTCTGCAGTCGCGGCTTGACGACGCGGTTGATCAGGTCTGTGAGCTCCAGCGGGCCCATGGTCTCGCTGGTGTAGGCCAGCCAGATGGTGGGCGTGGCATCGGCCTCGACCTTGCTGATGACGGGCTCGTCGGCTTCGGTGGGCAGGCGGCCGCGCACCCGGGCGACGCGGTCACGCACCTCGGCCGCAGCGGTGTCGGGGTCCTTGCTCAGCTTGAAGCGAACCGTGATGTTGCTCTGCTCGGTACGCGAGACGCTGGTCAGGATGTCGACGCCGTCGATGCCGGCAATGCTGTCCTCCAGCGGCTTGGTCACCTGGCTTTCGATGACCTCGCTGGAAGCGCCCTGCAGCCGGGTGCTGACGCTGACCAGCGGCTCGTCGATGCGGGGGTATTCGCGCAATGTCAGCTGGTCGAAGGACACCAGCCCCACCAGCACCAGCAGCAGCGACATCACGCAGGCCAGCACCGGCCGGCGGATCGAGGTTTCGGACAATTGCATGGCGCTGCCTCAGGCTTGTGCCGCAGGCTTGCGGGCAGCACCGCTGGCCGCGCCGCTGGCCGCACCCGGCGCCACCGGAGCGGGCTGCGAACCGGCCCGGCTCAGGTCGATGACCCGCAAGGGCACGGCGTCGGCGCGCAACAGTCGCCCGTGGCCGGCCGTCACGACCTGGTCACCCGCCTTCAGGCCTTCGAGCACTTCCACCTTGCCCGGCATGCGAAGTCCGAGCTTGGCTTCGATGCGCTGAGACACCTTCTGCCCGTTCGGGCCGTCTATCACCTTGAACAGCAACTGGCGTGCGCCCTGGGGCACCAGGGCTTCCTCGGGCACGACCACCGCGCCCTCGCGCACGGCGAAGACGACGCGGGGGCGAGCGAACATGCCCGGCTTGAGCAGGGCACCACGGTTGTCGACAGCGGCACGCACCCGCAGGGCCCGCCCATTGGGGTCGACCTGGCTGTCCAGCGCGTCGATGCGGCCTGGAAAAAGCATGCCCGGCAGCGCGTCGAGCGACAGTTCGATGGGCTGACCGGCCCGCACCCGCGCCACGAACCGCTCTGGCAGGGTGAACTCGACGTGCAGCGCCGAAAGGTCCTCGATGCCGACCAGGTCGGCGCCGTCCTTCACGTAGTCGCCAAGCTGTACCGCACGGATGCCCACGGTGCCGTCGAAAGGAGCCAGCACCTTCATGCGCGCCACCTGTGCCTGGGCCAGCGCGACCTGGCTTTCTGCCACCTGCAGGACAGCCGCGTTCTGGTCGACCGCGCTCTGGCTGACGAAGTTCTGCGCCAGCAGTTCGCGACTGCGCTGAAGGTTGGTGCGGGCGATGCTGGCTTGCGCCTGGGCCTGCTGAAACTGGGCCTGCTGCAGGCTGTCGTCCAACTGCACCAACACCTGCCCGCGCCGCACGCGCTGACCGTCGGTGAAACCCAGCCGGGCAATGCGACCGCTGGTCTCGGGCCTGAGCATCACACCCTGACGCGACTTCAGGGAACCCAGCGCCTGCACGTCATCGACGAGCGTGATGGCCTCGGCCCGGGCCACTTCCACCGCTGCCAGTCCGCCAGGACCCGCTGGCCTGGCGCCGGGGGCTGCTGCGGGCGCGGCAGGCGCGGCGCCTGTGCCGGCCTGGCGCGCAGGCATCGTCGCAGGCGTTAACGATCGGTTTTGCCACCACCATCCGGCGCTGGCCGCCAAAGCCAATCCAACGACAGCCACGGCGGTGTAGGTCTTGTTCAAGGGGTGGTCATATCAACTACAAGCCCTTTATCTTAAGGGCCCATCACCCGCTTTGCCGGCACTCGGTCATGGTGGTTTGTCAACTCAGGACGCTGTCGACACCCTGGTTGGCCAAGGCGTCGGCGCGCTCGTTGCCTGGGTCGCCTGAATGCCCCTTGACCCATTTCCAAGTCACTTCGTGGGCTGCATTCAGCGTGTCCAGGCGCTGCCAGAGTTCGACGTTCTTCACAGGCTGTTTGTCGGCCGTGCGCCAGCCGCGGCTCTTCCAGCCGTGGATCCAGGTGGTGATGCCCTGGCGCACGTACTGGCTGTCGGTGTAGACGGTGACGACGCAACGCTGCTTGAGGACCGCCAGCGCCTCTATCACGGCGGTGAGCTCCATGCGGTTGTTCGTGGTCAATTTCTCGCCGCCGAACATCTCCTTTTCGTGGCTGCCGCTGCGCAGCCAGACGCCCCAGCCGCCCGGGCCGGGGTTGCCGCGGCAGGCACCGTCGGCGTAGATCACCACTTCAGCCATCAGGATTCCAGTTCAGCCAAGGCTGCTTCACGTTCGTTGCGCGGGGCCGCGTTGAGGGCACCGCCGCGGTGGGCCACGACCGCAGCTTGGCGGGCCTGTCGCCTGTCCTGCTTGAGCAGGCCCACCAGACGCATGCCGCGTACGCGCTTGACGGCCATCACCGTGTAGACCGCACCCAGGACCGGCCACCAGCGCTCGCCGACACGGTCCATCCAGGCAAAGCGTTCGAGCCAGCGTTCACTGTTCAGCGGCGGGCGCCAGCAACCGAAGTGCCCGCCCTCGACTTCGAAACCCAGCAAGCGCAGCCAGTCCCGCAGGCGCCAATAGCCCAGGAAGTCGCCGGCGCGTGGCAGGAACAAGCCGGGCGCGGCATCACCACGTGCCAGCCCGACGCCGCGCCGCGCACGCCCGGCACGCTGGCGCAGACCCCAAAGGCTGGCCGGGTTGAAGCCGGCAATGACGACCCGGCCCTCGGGCACCAGCACCCGCTCGACTTCGCGAAGGGTCAGGTGCGGGTCGCGCGCAAACTCGAGTGAATGCGGCAAGACCACCAGATCAATGCTGGCATCGGGAAATGGCAGGGCATCGAACTCACAATGCAGCTGGATCGGTTCCTGCACCGCCAGCGTGGTGATCTGGGCGTCCAGTTGTGGCTGCATGGGCAGCGCCTCGGGAATCACCAGCGAAGTGCTGGCCACCCAGCGGTGCGGCATGCGGTTGGCGCGCAGGCCTTCGATCTCGGGCAGGCCCAGTTGCAGTGCATGAAAGCCGAAAGCATCGGTCACCGCATGGTCCAGGCAGTCCTGCTCCCAGGCCAGAAGGTACAGGCCAGGCGGGGTTCGAAGCCAGGACCCCAACTCTATAATCGATTCATCTCGCGTCATGACTGTACCCAGCTCCCCTGCCCCGACTTCTGCACCGACCACAGCGCCGATCAAAGCGCCGATCATTGCGCCTGTCCTGATCCCGCTGCCCGCGTTCAGCGACAACTACATCTGGATGCTGCACGACGGCAGCACGGCCTGGGTGGTCGACCCAGGCGACGCAGCACCCGTGCTGGCCGCCCTGCAATCGCATGGCCTGACCCTGGGCGGGATTCTAGTGACGCACCATCATGCCGATCACGTGGGCGGGCTGACCGCATTGCGAGCCCCGCTGAAAGGGCCCGTGTACGGGCCTGCCCGTGAGCGCATTCCCCCGCCCTTCATGCCCATGAAGGACGGCGACGTGGTGAATGTGCTGGGCCTGGACTTCCAGGTCATCGACGTGCCTGGCCACACCGCCGGACACATTGCCTATGCGCAGCTGGGCGCAGATTCCCAGCCCTTGCTGTTCTGCGGCGACACGCTGTTTTCGGCAGGCTGCGGGCGTTTGTTCGAAGGCACGCCAGCGCAGATGGCGCACTCCCTGGGCAGGCTGGCTGCTTTGCCCGCCGACACCAGGGTCTGCTGCACCCATGAATACACCTTGTCGAACCTGAAGTTCGCTGCCGCCGTGGAACCCGGCAACACCGACACGCTCAATCACACGCGCCATTGCCTGACTCTGCGCCAGGCTGGCCGGCCCACGCTGCCCAGCAGCATGGGTCTGGAAAAACGCATCAACCCCTTCTTGCGTTGCAGCGAACCCGCCGTGGTGGCCGCGGCCAGGCAGCAAGGGGCCGACAACGACGACGCCGTGGCCGTGCTGGCCGCGCTGCGCGAATGGAAGAACCGATTCTGATGAGACTCCTCGCCACCTTCAAGACCTGGGTGACCCGCGGCACCGGCCTGGCCGCGGCACTGACCCTGTCAGGCTGCGCCAGCCTGCAGCCCCCGGGTCCACCGCCAACGTCGTCACTGGCAAGCCCCGCCGCCGGCACCGCACCAACTGAGGTGGCGGCTCCCCTGCCCGCTGCGGCTCCCGTCGCGGCGGCTGCAACAGCAGCAGCACCGGCAGCCAGCGCCCCGGCCACCGTTGAAGCGACGGCCGCCGCACCTGCGGCCGCTTCAGCCGCCCTCGTGCCCCTGACGCCACCCGAACCCCGTGGCCGCCTCGACGTCGACCATGACGCTACCCGCAGCGACCTGTGGGCGCGGCTGCGCAGCGGCTACACCATGCCAGACCTGAACGGCCCGCTGGTCACCAGGTGGGAGACCTGGTACGCGACCCGGCCCGAATACGTCCAGCGCATGACAGAACGCGGCGGGCGCTACCTGTTCCACATCCTCGAGGAAATAGAACGCCGAGGCATGCCCACCGAACTGGCATTGCTGCCCTTCATCGAAAGCGCGTTCAACCCGCAAGCCGTGTCCAGCGCCCGGGCCGCGGGCATGTGGCAGTTCATGCCGGCCACGGGCCGCGAGTTCGAGCTTAGGCAAAACCTGTTCCGCGACGACCGCCGCGCCGTGCTGGATTCGACCAGCGCCGCGCTGGACTATTTGCAGCGCCTGCATGTGCGCTTCGGGGACTGGCACCTGGCACTGGCAGCCTACAACTGGGGCCAGGGCAATGTGCAGCGCGCGATCGACCGCAACCGGCGCGCCGGGAAGGGCACGGGCTACACCGACCTGAGCATGCCCGACGAGACCCGCAACTACGTGCCCAAGCTGCAGGCCGTGAAGAACATCGTTGCCCGGCCGACTTCGTTCTCGCTGGTGCTGCCGCCGCTGGAAAACCACCCCTTCTTCCTCAGCGTGCCGATCGAGCGCGACATCGACGTGGCGCTGGCCGCACGACTGGCCGGCCTGCCGCTGGAGGACTTCCAGCACCTCAACCCGCAGATGAACAAGCCCGTCATCCTGGCAGCAGGCACGCCCAAGGTGCTGCTGCCCTACGACAACGCCAACAGCTTCCTGCGCAGCCTGGCGCAACACCGTGGTCCGCTGGCCAGCTGGACCGCCTGGGTGGCGCAACGCAACATCAAGCCTGGCGAAGCGGCCCGCATCGTCGGCATGCCCGAGGAGCGGCTGCGCGAGGTGAACCGGATCCCGCCGCGCATGGTCATCAAGCGCGGTTCGACTCTGCTGGTGCCGCGTTCAGCCACTGCCGAGCACGACGTGTCAGAGCATGTCGCCGACAACGCCGCCATCGCTCTGGCCCCCGAAGCCCGCCCGCTGCGGCGCGTGGCCTTCAAGGCCCGCAAGGGCGACACGGTGCAGCGTGTGGCCCAGCGCTACAAGGTCACTCCGGCGCAGGTGGCGCAGTGGAACGGCGTGTCGCGGCAGGCCAAGTTCAAGCCGGGTCAGTCGGTCGTGGTCATGCTGGCCCAAGCGCCCCGACGGGGCAGCAAGGCGCGTGCGACTGCCGCCAAGCGCGCGCCGAAAGCCAGTGCTGCACCGGCCAAGCGCCAGCAGCGCGAAGCGCCGCCGCGGCGGGCAGCGCCGCGCTGAAGCTCCGCTGCGTCTCTTCAACCGAGGAAATCTCGCTTGCCGATGTCCACGCCAGCGTGCCGGAACAGGGCGTAGGCCGCGGTGGCGTGGAAGTAGACGTTGGGCAGCACGTAGGTCAAGACGTAGGCCTGGCCGGCGTAACGAACCTCGCCCTGGCGCATCGGCAGCACGATCTCGCGTTCTTCGCTGCCGTCGATCAGCGCCGCCGGTACCGACTGCACGTAGTCCACGGCCTTCGCAACGCGCGCGCGCAGATCATCCAGCGACGCTTCGTTGTCGTCCCACTTCGGCACATCCTGGCCGGACAGGCGAGCCACGCAGCCCTTGGCCATGTCGGTGGCGATCTGCACCTGCCTGTTCAGCGGCAGCATGTCGGGAGCCAGACGCAGGCCCAGGTAGTTGACGCTGTCGAACTTGCGCGCGTCGGCATGGGCCTGGGCCTTGTCGAACCAGGTGTGCATGGCCTTGAAGGTCCGAACGAAGGCCGGGACACTGATGGCGTGCATGGAAAGACTCATGGAATGAAACCTCCTGAAGTGGATGGCGTTGCCTGAAGCAACAGGTGCAAGCGATGCTATCGCCGCGCATCGTCGGGCGCTGGCGCCTGCCATAAAGGGCAAAATGCACCGCAGCCACGAAGCTGTCATGAACATCATCATCCTCGACGACTATCAGGACGCCGTGCGCAAGCTGCAATGTGCTGCGCGCCTGGAGCCCTACAACGCCAAAGTCTTCACCAATACCGTCAAGGGCATCGGGCAGCTATCCGTGCGCCTGCGCGACGCCGACGTGTTGGTACTGATCCGCGAACGCACACACTTCCCTCGAGCCCTGCTCGAGAAATTGCCTAGGCTGAAGCTCATCTCGCAAACCGGCCGCATCGGCGCGCATGTCGATGTCGAAGCCTGCACGCGACTGGGCATCGCCGTCGCCGAAGGCGTGGGTTCACCCACGGCCCCGGCGGAACTGACCTGGGCGCTCATCATGGCCGCGATGCGGCGCCTGCCGCAGTACATCGGCAACCTGAAGCACGGGGCCTGGCAGCAGAGCGGGCTGAAGGCGGCGTCGATGCTCCCGAACTTCGGTATCGGCATGGTGCTGAAAGGCAAAACGCTGGGCATCTGGGGCTACGGGAAGGTCGGGCATCTGCTGGCCGGCTACGGCCGCGCCTTCGGCATGGAGGTCTGCGTCTGGGGCAGCGAGAACTCCCGCGCCCGGGCCATGGCTGACGGCCACCGCGCTGCCGAAAGCTGCGAAGCCTTCTTCGCCGAATGCGACGTGATCAGCCTGCACCTGCGCCTGAACGACCAGACCCGCGGCATCGTCTCGCTGGACGCGCTGTCGCGCATGAAGCCCACGGCGCTGCTGGTCAACACCTCGCGCGCCGAACTGGTGGAAGAGAACGCCCTGGTGGCGGCGCTGAACCGCGGCCGCCCGGGCATGGCCGCGGTGGACGTGTTCGAAAGCGAACCCATCCTGCAGGGCCACCCGCTGCTGCGCCTGGAGAACGCCGTCTGCACGCCGCACATCGGCTATGTCGAACAGGACAGCTACGAGCAGTACTTCAGCGCCGCCTTCGACAACATCATCAACTTCATTGCCAACCAGCCCAGCAACCTGGTGAACCCGGAAGCGCTGCGGGTGCTGCGGTGACCGACGCCGCAGCGGCGGCTCATACCTTGAAGCGCAGCAGCTGGGCGCTGATGGCCGGCAACTTCGCCATCGGCTGCGGCGTGATGGTCACGGCAGGTTCGCTCAACGACCTGGTCACGTCGTTGCAGGTGTCGGTGGCGGTGGGCGGACAACTCATCTCCGTGGCTGCCGCCGTGATGGCGCTGGGGGCACCCCTGCTGGCCGCCATGGTGGGCCGGACCGACCGGCGCTGGCTGCTGACGGCCGCGCTTGTCTGGTACGCCGCAGGCCATGCGCTGGCGGCACTGATGCCGAACTTCGCCGCGCTGCTGCCGGTGCGAGCGCTCAGCGTGCTGGGGGCGGCAGTGTTCACGCCGCAGGCAGCCGCAGCCATGAACCTGCTGGCACCGCCTGCAGAACGTGGCCGCGCCATCACCTTCATCTTCCTGGGCTGGTCACTCAGTTCGGTGCTCGGAATGCCGCTGCACAGCTATATCGGCGAGGCCTGGGGCTGGCGCTGGGCATTTGCGCTGGTGGCCGTGCTCAGCCTGCTGGCGGCAGTATGGGTATGGCGCACCTTGCCGGGCGGGCTGCGCGCAGCGCCGCTTTCCTGGCAGAGCTGGCGCACTGCCTTGACCAACCCCTTGCTGATCGGCGTGGTCGCCGTCACGGCCTTGAGTGCGGCCGGCCAGTTCACGCTGTTCAGCTATTTCGCGCCCTACTATCGGCAGGTGCTGCAGACCGACGCGCTGGCCGTGAGTCTGCTGTTCATGTGGTTCGGTGCCTTCGGTCTGCTGGGAAACCTGCTGCTCAGCCGCTTCATCGACCGCTACGGCGCGGCGCGTTGCGCCACCTGGATGATGGCCTGCATGGCCCTGTCGCTGTGCCTTTGGCCGCTGGCCCTGAGCGTGCCGCTGATGGCGGCGGTGCTGGTGCCCTGGGCACTGGGCTGCTTCTCCAGCAATTCGGCGCAGCAGGCCCGCCTGGGTGCGGCAGCGCCAGCCTTGGCGCCAGCGCTGATGGCGTTGAACACCTCGGCCATGTACCTGGGCCAGGCGGTGGGCGCGGGCAGTGGCGGCGTGCTGTTGGCCCATGGTGGCTTCGGCGGGCTGAACTGGGCCGGGCTCGCGTGGTTGCTGCTGGCGATCGGACTCAGCAGCTGGCTGATGCGCCTGACACGGCTCGAAGCTGCGCGCGAGTTGCCGCGCCACGGTCCATCACAGCCCCTTCCCGGCCAGGACGCTGTGCCCGATCGGGAGTCGAAGTGATCGCCTTGCTGAAAGCGGCGCTGCTGCTGGCACTGTCATACGCCCTGCTGCTGGCACTGCTGTGGTGGGGCCAGGAACGGCTGCTCTTCCATCCACAGCAGCTGGCACAGACGCACCGCTTCGATGTCGGCCCCGATGTCGTGGAAACATGGGTCGACGTGCCAGGCGCGCGCCTGAACGCCCTGCATCTGCGCCTGGACAAGCCTGCGGGCGTGGTCTTCTTCGTGCATGGCAATGCTGGCAGCCTGGACAACTGGTTCGTCAACGTCGACTTCTATCGCCGCAACAACTTCGACCTGTTCATGTTCGACTATCGCGGTTTCGGCAAGAGCAGCGGCCGCATCGACAGCCAGGCCCAGCTGGAAGCCGATGTTCGTGCAGCCTGGGCGAGCATCGCGCCACGATATGCCGGCATGCGCACGGTGTTCTTCGGCCGTTCACTGGGTACGGGTCTGGCCACCACGCTGGCCGCCGAAACCCGCCCCGATCTGCTGGTGCTGGTGTCGCCCTACAGCAGCATGCGCGACATCGCCCGGCTGCATTACCCATGGGTGCCCGGTGCGCTGTTGCGCTACCCGCTGCGAACCGACGTGACGCTGCCGCAAGTGCAGGCCCCGGTGCTGCTGGCCCACGGCGGGCGCGACACCCTCATTCCGCCCAGCCACAGCCAGGCCCTGAAAAGGCTGGCGCCCCGGGCCCAGCTGCTGCTGGTACCGGAGGCTGGCCACAACGACATCCAGGAGTTCCCGGCCTACCTCGAAGCCCTGGCAACTGCCCTGCGGCGCACCGGAACCGCGCCGGATCAGCCGCTGCGCTGACGAAGCGCCTCGTACAGGCAAACGCCCGAGGCCACCGACACATTCAGGCTTTCAACAGCGCCCGCCATCGGAATGCGCAGCAGCCGGTCACAGGTCTTGCGCGTCAGCTGTCGCAGGCCCGCACCCTCGGCGCCCAGCACCAGCGCCACCGGGCCGCGCAAGTCGGCGTCGAAGAGCGTGGCTTCGGCGTCGTCGCTGAAGCCGATGATCTGGATGTCGCGTTCCTTCAGCTCGTTGAGCGAACGCGCCAGGTTCGTCACCATGAGGTAGGGCACGGTCTCGGCCGCGCCGCTGGCCACCTTGGCCACGGTGGCGTTCAGCCCCACGGCATGGTCCTTCGGTGCCACCACGGCGTGGGCGCCAGCGCCATCGGCCACGCGCAGGCAGGCGCCCAGGTTGTGGGGGTCGGTCACGCCGTCCAGCACCAGCAGCAGGGGCGGACCCGATTCCGGGTCCAGGCCGTCGAGCACCGCGTCCAGCGAATGCTGCTGCGGCAGCGGCGTCACCCGCGCCACCACGCCCTGGTGACGCGGGCTGCCGGCCAGCCGGATGAGGTGGTCGTCGGTGCTTTCCACCAGCTTGGTGCCGGCCTCCTGCACGCGCGCGACGAACTGGCGCATGCGGGTGTCGCGGCGGGTCGCGTCGAAGTGGACTTCCAGTACGGAAGCGGGGGCCGTCTTCAGGCGAACGGTGACGGCATGGAAGCCGAACAGGACTTTGGTGCTCATGACACCGATGCTAAGCGGCGCGCGACCCCAAAACCGCCTGCCATGCGAGGATGGCACCGATCAGCACCGGCTGGTGCAGCATGTAGAAGCTCAGCGACCAGCGACCCAGCGTGGCCAGCGGGCGCGCACGGGCGGGAACATGGCCGGCCAGCCAGGCGGGCCGCCGCGCAAGCATCCATCGGCCCGCCGCCAGGCCCCACAGCATCACGCCCAGCCACGGCAATACCGGCACCCAGTCCTCGGTGACGGGCTTTCGCGTGACCAGGCCCACCCAGTTCGTCAAGCGCATGTCGAAGAACGGGTGCTGCACCAGATGTGGCAGCAGCAGTGCCAGCGCACCGCCCGCCCAAAGCCAGCGCGCGGGCAGTGGCGCAGCCAGCCGGCAGACCACCAGCATCACGGCAATGCCGTGCAGCACGCCGAAACTGATCCAGCTGCGAGGGAACATCAGTGCCGAGCCCAGGCTGACCAGCAGCGCACAGCCGGCCACCTGGACCCAACGTCGCCAGAATCGCGGCCAGCCCTGCCCGGCCTGCCAGGCCACGGCCTGCGCCAGCCCGGCGGTGAACAGGAACAGGCTGACGATGGCCGTACGCTGACCGGTCCAGAAGGGGTCGACATAGAAGTTCTGGCGCGGCTGCAGCAGCCCGTAGTGGTTCAGGTCGAAGGCGAAGTGGAACGCCGCCATCCAGACGATGGCGAGCCCGCGCAGCAGGTCCAGCCGGTCGAAACGATGGGTGGCGCCGGCCGGGCTCATGCGGTCTTCTCGTAGATGTCGGCGAACTGCCTGCCGTCCCAGGCGTACAGCAGATAGGCGGCATGCAGGCAGCGGCTGGCGCCGCGCGGGCGGAACAGCCCCACGCACTGCCCGCGCGGCTGGCGCACGCTGCGGTAGGCCACACCCGCCGACCCTTCGGCCCACAGGCGGCGGCCGAGCGCCTGAGCGGAACCGTAGTCATCGGGGTCGTAGACCGCAGGGTCGACCGCGCCTTCGGACCGCAGGTCGTGCAGCCGGGCGTCCACGACCACGTGATACAGGCGCATTGGCAGATGCATGGGGGGTTGGGCTGTAGCGGCCATGAAGCGCGCCTGGTGGTAGCGCGTCTCGGCCACGGCCGTGGCACGGTCGCGAGCGGCATAAAACACGCCGTAGCCGCCGTCGGAAAAGCGGCTGCCCAGGGGGTTGACGTGGGTGAAGGCCGCCATGATGGGGCTGCTGCCGGGCCCGAAGACGCGCTGGTCGGCCGGCACACGTTCGACCTGGCCCAACTCGTCGCGCAAGCGTTCGTTCGTCATGGCCTCCAGAGCATAGAGCGCGTCGAAGTCGGCAGCGTCGGCGACGCGGTCGAACAGGCTCACCGACGGATAGCGCGTGGGCACGATGCGACAGGCCAGTGCCCAGCGCAGGCGGCGCACTTCGGGAACGGGCAGCGACACCCTAGGACCAGCCGCCACCGCGTACGCTGTCGAGATAGCGGCGCACGAGGTTCAGGTCGCTGACGTTTCCGGCCAGCATGCGTGCCAGCGCCGTGCCGCCGCCGAAGGGTGCCGCAACGTTGGGCTGGCGCACCCAGGCGTCGGCCGCCGCAGCGTCGGGCAGCAGGATCTGCAGGCTCTTGTAGATGCCCAGGATGTTGGACAAGCGCTCCAGCGTGTCGCGCGACAGGCTCGCTTTGTCAGGCTGCTTGCGCCAGGCGAAGTAGGTCGAACGCGGAGGCTCGCCCAGCAGGCGAAGTTGCTCGTCGACTGTGAGCGCCCAGGCCTGCGCAATGCGCACGAAGGCCCGCAAACCCGCTGCTGACAGCTTCTCGAGATCTGCAGGCCCAGCGTGCCGGGCAGCGTAGGGTGCGGAAGGTTCGGCTGCGTTCTGAGCACTCATGTCATCGTCCTTTCCTGGACTCAAGTTACATCATAGTCCGGTTTGGGACATTGGCGTGGATTCGGCATCCATCCCTGTCGACGCTCGTTCACGCGCAGGCTATCGTGTGGTGCTGCAGCCTGCAGGGCGCCTTGACAAGCCGGCTGCTGCCCCCAGATCCGGACCATAGCCAATGACTGCCTTCGCATGAATCGACCTGCCCTGCACGTTCAATGGATGTCCCTGGCCCTTGCCGGCTGCCTGACTGCTGTCGCCGTGCTGGGCTGGGCCGGGCCGGCGCATGGCCGCAGCGAAGCCACGCCGCGCGCCGTCACGCCCCGCGGGCCGCTGGCGGCCGACGAACTGGCCCACGTGGATCTGTTCAAGCGGGCCTCGCCCTCGGTGGTGCACATCACCACTCTGGCAGCGCAGCGCGACATGTTCTCGATGAACGTCCAGCAGGTGCCACGCGGCACCGGCACCGGCTTCGTCTGGGACGACGCGGGACACATCGTCACGAACTTCCACGTCATCCAGGGCGGCAGTGGCGCGCGCGTGACCTTGGCCGACCAGACCACGGTCAGCGCACAACTCGTCGGCGCCTTCCCCGACCGCGATCTGGCGGTGCTGAAGGTCGACCTTCCCAAGGCCAAGCTGCCGCCGCTGGCCATCGGCACCAGCCGCGACCTGCTGGTCGGCCAGCGGGTCTACGCGATCGGCAACCCCTTCGGGCTGGACCAGACGCTCACCACGGGGCTCGTCAGCGCGCTCAACCGCGAGATCGAGTCGTTCAACCAGCGCACGATCCGCGGGGTCATCCAGACCGACGCCGCCATCAACCCTGGAAACTCCGGCGGGCCGCTGCTGGATTCCGCTGGCCGGCTGATCGGCGTGAACACCCAGATCGCCAGCCCCAGCGGCGCCAGTGCCGGCATCGGCTTTGCGATCCCGGTCGATGAAGTCAATCGCATCGTGCCGCGCCTGATTCGCGACGGCCGCTACGTGCGGCCGACGCTGGGTGTCAGCGCCGCGTCTCCCGCTGTCCAGCGGGCCCTGAACCTGCCCGCGGGCGTGGCGCTTGTTCAGGTCGGCAACGGCAGCCCAGCCTCGCGGGCGGGTCTGCAGGCCTTTCGCCGCGGCGCACGCGGCGAAGTGCTGGCAGGCGACGTCATCACGGCCATCAACGACGAGGCCGTCAGCAACATGGACGACATCCTGGCGCAACTGGAGCGACGCCAGCCAGGCGAAAGCGTGAGCCTGACGGTGTGGCGCAACGGCCAGACCCGCAAGGTCACCGCCGTCCTGGGCAGTGGCGAATAGGGGCATCCCTGAAAGATCGGCGCCTCTTCGCCGACTGAGGGCTACCCTGCAGCAACTTCGACATCGACTCTCACCATGAACCGCCGCCAGATCATGAGCCTGTTCTCCCTGTTCGGCCTTGGCACCAAGGCCATCGCCGCCGCCCCTGCTTCAGATGCGCCTGGCGCACCTGTCAAGTTGCGCTTGAGCGATGCTGAATGGAAGCAGCGCCTGTCTCCCGCTGCCTTTTACGTACTGCGCCAGGAAGGCACCGAGGCACCCGGCAGCAGCCCGCTGAACGCCGAAAAGCGCAAGGGCGTCTTCCACTGCGCGGGCTGTGAACTGCCCTTGTTTTCATCCGAGGCCAAATACGAAAGCGGGACCGGTTGGCCCAGCTTCCACACCCCCCTGCCCGGCGCGGTGGCCACGAAGACCGACTACAAGCTCATCCTGCCGCGTACCGAATACCACTGCGCACGCTGCGAAGGCCACCAGGGCCATGTCTTCAACGACGGTCCGCGGCCAAGCGGCAAGCGTTACTGCAACAACGGCGTGGCACTGAAGTTCGTGCCTGCTGCGGCATGAAGCACCATTTCGCGAAGCTGGCTGCTGGGGCTGGCCTGTGGGCGCTCGTGCTGGCCGCCGCCACGCCGGTCCTGGCACAAACCACGGCCAAGGCCACCTTTGCAGGGGGCTGCTTCTGGTGCGTGGAGGCCGACTTCGACAAGGTCCAGGGCGTGCTGTCGACCACGTCGGGCTACATTGGCGGCACCGTGCCGAACCCCACCTACAAGCAGGTGACGTCCGGCAAGACCGGCCACACGGAAGCGGTGGAGATCGTGTTCGACCCGGCCAAGGTCAGCTATGCCGCGCTGGTCAACCACTTCTGGCGCACCATCGACCCGACCACCCAGGATCGCCAGTTCTGCGATGTCGGCTTCGCCTATCGCACGGCCATCTTCACGCATGACGCCACGCAGGCCGCCGTGGTGCGGCAGTCGCTGGAAACGCTGGAGAAGACCAAGCCGTTCAAGGAACCGATCGTCACCGTGGTGCTGCCCGCCACCACGTTCTACCCGGCCGAGGGCTACCACCAGGATTACTACAAGAAGAACGCGGTGCGCTACGCCTATTACCGCGCCAGTTGCGGCCGCGACGCGCGACTGGAACAACTCTGGGGCAAGCGCTGAACTTCGACGCTCACGAGATCTGAACAAAACAGGGCGCCGAGGCGCCCTGTCGTCATTCATGCCGCGGTCAGCGCCGCGGGCCGCCAGTGCCGCCGCCCGGCCCACGACCGGCGCCTCCGCCACCGCCACCACTGCGCGAACCCGGCCCTGCGGTCGCGGGGCGGCCGCCGTCGCGGCGCGGGGCACCACCACCACCACCACCACCACTACCGCTGCGGCCCGGGGCGGAAGCTCCGCGTCCGCCGCCGCCGCCCGGACGCCCACCACGACCGCCACCGCCACCGCCACCTCCTGCGTTGCGTCGGGTACCGCCCACGCCGATGGTCATGCGGCCCAGCACGATCGGCTCTGCGCGTTCGCCGGCCGGGGGCTCGAAGCCAGGCACCACCTCGCTGGGAATCGGGCGCTTGATGAGGCGTTCGATGTCACGCAGGAAGATCTCTTCGTCCAGACAGACCAGGCTGATCGCCTCACCCGTGGCCCCGGCACGGCCGGTGCGGCCGATGCGGTGCACGTAGTCTTCAGGAATGTTCGGCAGCTCGAAGTTCACGACGTGCGGCAGCATGTCGATGTCGATGCCACGCGCGGCGATGTCGGTGGCCACCAGCACCTGCAGGTCGTTGGTTTTGAAGTCGGCCAGCGCCTTGGTGCGGGCACCCTGGCTCTTGTTGCCGTGGATGGCCATCGCGCTGATGCCCTGCTCGTTCAGGAACTCGGTCAGCCGGTTCGCGCCGTGCTTCATGCGCGTGAAGACCAGCACCTGGTGCCAATCGCCCTGCTTGATCAGGTGCGCCAGCAGGTCCTTCTTGCGCTCGCGGCCGACCGGGTGAACCTTCTGCGCAATGGTCTCGGCAGTCTGGTTGCGACGCGCCACCTCGATCAGGACCGGCTGGTTCAGCAGCTTGTCGGCCAGGGCCTTGATCTCGTCGCTGAAGGTGGCCGAAAACAGCAGGCTCTGCTTTTTCGCCGGCAGCGCAGCCAGCACCTTCTTGATGTCGTGGATGAAGCCCATGTCGAGCATGCGGTCGGCTTCATCGAGCACGAAGATCTCGACATGGCTCAGGTCGAGCGTGCGCTGCTGGTGATGGTCGAGCAGCCGGCCCGGCGTGGCTACCAGGATGTCGACGCCGCGCCTGAGCTTGTCCACCTGTGGCTGCATGCCTACGCCGCCGAACATGACCATGCTGGTCAGCGGCAGGTACTTGCCGTAGGTACGAACGCTTTCTTCGACCTGCGCCGCGAGTTCACGGGTGGGCGTGAGGATCAGCGCACGGATGGCGACGCGGCCCTTCGCGTCCTTCTTTTGCGGTTGTGACGCCAGGCGATGCAGCATCGGCAAAGTGAAGCCGGCAGTCTTGCCGGTGCCCGTCTGGGCGCCGCCCATCAGGTCGCCGCCTTGCAGCACGACGGGAATGGCCTGGACCTGGATCGGGGTGGGGGTGTCGTAACCCTGTTCGCGAACGGCGCGCAGGAGCGGCTCGGCCAAGCCGAGATCGGTGAATTGCATGTGGGTGTGGGGCCCTGAGCGCGTTGCGCCATGCGGGCCGTGGTTCGCTGCCTGCTGTCACCCGAGCCACGGGCCGGAGACCGTGGACGGATGCACCAGTCGGGTAGGCGCGAAGTGCTTCAGGGTGTCGGAATCGACAGCGCCATGATGACTGGAAGCCACGACGCTGAGCACATTCTAGTTCACCGGCATCGCCTGACGCGCGTTCAAGCGCAGCCAACCCCGCGCAATTCGGTAGATGGCCCACACGCCCAGCACGAACATGCCCAACACCCAGGTGCCGATGCCGACCAGGATCACGGCCAGCGGGATCGACACCAGCGCCACCACCACCGCCCAGGCCAAGGCAAACCAGAACGTGCGGATCTGCCAGGTGAAATGGCTTTCGAGCCAGGTGCCGCGCACGTCGGTGCGTTTCACGTAGTTGATGATCACGGCGATGATCGAGGGCCAGCCGAACAGGAAGGACCCCAGCACGCTGGCGGCGCCGAAAGCCCCCAGGGCCAGGCCCAGGGCGTGCAACCCGTAGACGATGTGCGCCAGGCGTACCAGCGAATCGCTGGCAACCAGGCTGGCAGGAGCGGTGTTCATGGCGTGTCCTCGGGGTTGTAGTGGCTCTGGGAGCGGATTATCGGCAAGGCGTTCCCGAAGTCGTGCGCCGAGCGACAGGCTGCCGCGGGCTCCGACAAGCCGGCCTGCAGCCCGCTGTGCTGCAAGACAGCATGGATAATCCAGGGCTTCACCGCCCTGTCCCAACCGAGATCGCCCTGCCATGGCCCAGTACGTTTTTACGATGAACCGCGTTGGCAAGATCGTGCCGCCCAAGCGGCAGATCCTGAAGGGCGTCAGCCTGTCCTTTTTCCCGGGCGCCAAGATCGGCGTGCTGGGCGTCAACGGCAGCGGCAAGAGCACCCTGCTGAAGATCATGGCCGGCGTGGACAAGGAGTTCGAAGGCGAGGCCGTGCCCATGCCGGGCCTGAACATCGGGTACCTGCCCCAGGAACCCCAGATGGACCCCGAGCAGACCGTGCGCGAATCGGTCGAACAAGGCATCGGTGGCGTGCTGGCGGCAAAGAAGCGTCTGGACGAGGTTTATGCCGAGTACGCCAACGAAGACGCCGACTTCGACAAGCTCGCCGCCGAACAGGCCGAACTCGAAGCCGTGATTGCCGCCGCCGGCAGCGAGAACACCGACCTGCAGCTGGAAATGGCCGCAGACGCGTTGCGTCTGCCACCCTGGGACGCAAAGATCGGTGTGCTCTCGGGTGGCGAGAAGCGCCGCGTGGCGCTGTGCCGCTTGTTGCTGAGCAAGCCCGACATGCTGCTGCTCGACGAGCCCACCAACCACCTGGACGCCGAAAGCGTCGAATGGCTGGAACTCTTCCTGAAGCGTTTCTCCGGCACCGTGGTGGCCATCACCCACGACCGCTACTTCCTGGACAACGCGGCCGAGTGGATTCTCGAACTCGACCGTGGCCAGGGCATCCCCTGGAAGGGCAACTACTCCGACTGGCTGGACCAGAAGGAAAAGCGTCTGGAGCTGGAACAGAAGACCGAAGACGCACGCATGAAGGCGATGAAGGAGGAGCTGAAGTGGGTTCGCTCCAACGCCAAGGCCCGCCAGACCAAGAGCAAGGCGCGCCTGGCGCGTTTTGAGGAACTGAGCGACGTCGACTACCAGAAGCGCAACGAGACGAACGAGATCTTCATCCCCGTGGCCGAGCGCCTGGGCAATGAAGTCATCGAGTTCAAGGACGTCAGCAAGAGCTTCGGCGACCGCCTGCTCATCGACAAGCTCAGCTTCAAGGTGCCGCCCGGCGCCATCGTCGGCATCATCGGCCCCAACGGCGCCGGCAAGTCGACGCTGTTCCGCATGCTGCAGGGCGAGCAGAAGCCCGATTCCGGCGAAGTCGTCATCGGCAAGACCGCGCAGCTGGCTTTCGTCGACCAGAGCCGGCAGACGCTGGCCGACGAAAACACGGTCTGGCAGGACATTTCCGGCGGCCTGGACAACATCGTGGTCGGCAAGTTCGTGATGCCCAGCCGGGCTTACCTGGGCCGCTTCAACTTCAAGGGCAACGACCAGCAGAAGCTGGTGGGCAGCCTTTCAGGCGGTGAGCGTGGCCGTCTGCACCTGGCCAAGACCCTGGCCAAGGGCGGCAACGTGCTGCTGCTGGACGAACCCAGCAACGACCTGGACGTCGAAACGCTGCGCGCGCTGGAAGAAGCGCTGCTGGAATTCGCCGGCAGTGCCATGGTCATCAGCCACGACCGCTGGTTCCTCGACCGCATTTGCACCCACATCCTGGCCTGCGAAGGCGACAGCCAGTGGTTCTTCTACGCCGGCAACTATCAGGAATACGAAGCCGACAAGAAAAAGCGGCTGGGTGAGGAAGGCGCACGGCCCAAGCGCGTGCGCTTCAAGCCCATTCGCTGAGGCAGCGCCCCCGCGCCAGGGCTTTGGCGCAGAATGCCCCGGACACAGGCCGGCGTCGGGCCTGAAGGGATTTTTCTGCATGGCTCATCCGATTCCCCTTCCGCGTTGCGTTCTGTTGGTTCTGGTCGCAGCGCTGAGCGGATGCGCCACCGTGCCGCCCGCGGTCACTGCCAGCGCGTCGGCGGTTGCCGCAACGCCAGTGGCCGCGGCGTCGCCAGCAGCCCTGCCTGTCGTTCCCGCTGTGGTGCCCGTTCCCGCGGCCAAACCTGGAACCGCCGCCGCACCGGCGGCTGCGCCCGCCCCGGCGGCCGGCACGCCGCCCACCTTCGCCAGCATCATCAAGGACGCGCGCCGCGTCGAAGGCCCGCTCACCTTGTGGCAGAAGGAAGACAAGGTCTGGATCGAGCTTGCGCCCGACCAGTTCAACAAGCCCTTCCTGCTCAGCCCGAAGATCAAGAACGGCATCGGCGAAGGCGGCGTGCTCGGCGGCCTGATGGTCTACGACAGCATCAACGGCATCGGCGGGCCGCTGGTCGTGGAATTCGTGCTCGTGCACAAGACCGTGCGCCTGCAGGCCCGCAACATGGACGTGATGGCGCGGCCGGGAACCCCCGAAGCCCGTGCGCTGGCCGCTTCGTACTCCAACAGCCTTTTGGCCGCCACGCCGGTGGCCAGCGGCCCGCACCCCGACCGCAAGAGCGTGCTGATCGAGGCCAACGCGCTGTTCCTGAACGACCTGATGGCCATCGGCCAGCGCCTGCAGCGCGGGCTGCGCGCGGGCTACAGCTTCGAACGCGGCAACTCCGTCATCACCGCGACCCGTGGCACGGCCGAGGCCACCATCATCGAAACGCAGATGCACTTCGTCGGCGGCGGCTCCCAGCCACAGCAGCCCGGCTTGCTGGGCGCGCTGCTGGGTGCACCCCCCGCCAGCAGCGCACGCTTCCTGCCCGACGCCCGCAGCATGCTGGTGGGCATGCATTACTCGCTTGCGCCGCTGCCCGCCACGCCCATGGCCACGCGCCCGGCAGACCCGCGCGTGGGCCTGTTCACGACCAGCATGCTCGACTTCAGCGACGACCTGCAGCGCAGCCCGCGCCAGCGCTTCGTCAACCGCTGGCGCCTGGAGAAGAAAGACCCGGCCGCGCCCATCAGCGAACCGGTGCAGCCGATCGTCTTCTGGATCGACAGGAACGTGCCGCTCGCCTATCGCGAGACGGTGCGCAGCGCCATCCTGGAGTGGAACAAGGCCTTCGAGAAGATCGGTTTTCGCGACGCCATCGTCGCCCGCCAGCAGCCCGACAACGCCGACTGGGACACGCTGGATTACGGCCGCGCGTCGGTGCGCTGGATGCTGAACGCAGAACCGGCCTTCGGCGCCATCGGTCCCAGCCATGTCGACCCGCGCACGGGTGAAATCCTCGACGCCGACATCGCCTTCGAAGGCATGTCGGCGCGCATGGTGCGCGGCGTGCGCAGCCAGGTGCTGGCCGGCAACCGCCTGGGCGACATGACGGCCCGGGTCGACATCGGCCCGGCTCCCGACTTCGCACCCCGGCTCGACCTGGGCCTGCTGCAGCCCGGCGCGGTGCACGAGCACGGCGCGCATTGCCTGCACGCACAGCTGGGCATGGAGCAGATGGGCTACGCCATGGACGTGATGGAAGCCCGCGGCGAACTCGAGCCCGACAGCCCGATGGCCCAGCAGTTCGTGCTGGACTACGTGAAGGACTCGATCATGCACGAGGTGGGGCACGCCCTCGGGCTGCGCCACAACTTCCGGGCCTCGCGTGCCTACACCGAAGCACAACTGTCCGATCCCGAATTCACCCGCGCCCACGGCACCACGGCTTCGGTGATGGAGTACAACGCGGTGAACCTGCCGCGTCCCGGCGAACGGGGTGGCATGCCTTTCCAGTCGACGCTGGGCCCCTACGATTACTGGGCCATCGAATATGCCTACAAGCCCCTGAGCGCAGCGCCCGGCAGCGCCGAGGAAAAGGCACAGCTGCAGGCCATCGCCGGACGCAGCGCCGAGCCCTTGCTGGCCTTCGGAACCGACGAGGACAGCGCTTTCGGCCTCGATCCGGAGACGCTGCAGCTGGACCTGGGCAGCGACCCCGTGGCCTTCGCCGCCAAGCGCCTGGAAATCGCGCGCGACCTGTTCAAGCGCCAGGAAACCCGCGCGCTGGCCGCCGACCGCGACTATGCGGTGCTGCGCCGCTCGGTCGACTATGCGCTGGGCGACGCCACCCGCGCGGTGGGCGTGCTGGTGCGCCAGATCGGCGGGCTGCGAACACTGCGCGACTTTCCGGGCAGCGGCCGCGACCCGCTGCAGCCGGTGGACAGCGCGGTTCAACGGCAGGCCCTGGACCTGATCTCGACCTCGGTGCTGTCCCGCAGCGCGCTGAGCCTGTCGCCGGCCCTGCAGCGCCGCATGGCCCCCGACTTCCTGGATCGCGGCGACGGGCTGGCGCCCGCGACCGACTATTCCATGTCCGAACGCTTGCTGAACCTGCAGCGTGCGGTGCTGAACTACCTGATGAGCGATTTCGTGGCCCGTCGCGTCCTCGACAACGCCGAGAAGTTCGACCGACCCGCCGAAGCTTTCGCGCTGAGTGAGCTGTACGCGCGCCTGGACCGCGACGTCTGGGACGGCCTGCCGGCCCAGCTGGCCAGCAGGAGCGGCATCCCCGGCCCGCGGCGGGAACTGCAGCGCGATCATGTCAACCGGCTGGCCGGCGCCGTGCTGCGGCCGGCGGGTCAATCGCGCGCTGACGCGCGAGGCCTGATGCGCGAGCAGGCTCTGGCCCTGCAAACCCGGCTGCAGGCCGCCCAACGCCAGGCAGCGCGCGCCGACACGGAAACCCGGGCCCATCTGGCCGACAGTCTGGACACACTGCGCCAGGCGCTCTCGGCACCGCTGGCCCGGCAGGCCCTCTGATCCTGAGTGACCGCCCCGCCGACACCCGGCGGGCTTGTCACTGAGCTGTCACCGGCCGGCGTCAGCATGCAGCATGGCCGAGATTTCCACCCGTGCACCCGCCGCCGTCGTCCTGCTGCTGCCGCGCAACGGCGAACCACTGTCTGGGCTGGTGTTTCACGTGGGCGATCAGACCCAGCCGCAGCCGATGCTGAACGGCCCCAGTGATGACCTGCTGCAACTGGCCAGCCGGCTGCTGCAGGCGGCCAGCGAATGGCTCGTCCCTGGCACGACGCGGCAGGTCGATTTCCCCGCGCCGACAGAACACACATCCCACAAGGCCGGCCCGCGGCGGCCGCTCAAGGCCGGGCCCTTCCATGTCGACGGACCCCACCGCCTGGTGCGTTGGCGTGGCCCCAAAGGCTGGCGCCCCATCGATCTGACGGACATCGAGCGCCGCCTGCTGTGCCAGCTGCTGGCGGCTCCGGGCCAGGTCTGCAGCCGCAGCGACATCGCCACAGGGGTCTGGGGCAGCGAGGCACACAACCTTCGCACCGTCGATCAGTGCGTGCGCCGCCTGCGGCGGTCGATGCTGGCTGCCGGTGTGCCCGATTGCATCAAGACCGTGCGCGGCGTCGGCTACCGATTGGTGCCGGCCGTGGCCCGGCCCGGCAGCACGCGGGACATCGATGACGTGAATTGAGGCACCCCGGCCGGCCGCTGTCACACGGCTTTCACGGCGGCGCCATAAATTTCCTCCATGGCACACATCCTGATTGTTGAAGACGAGCCCGCGATCGCCGAACTGGTGGCGATGAACCTGCGGCACGACGGTCACCAGGTCAGCATCGCCGGCCATGCCGACGAGGCCCAGCGCAGCGTGCAGTCCGAGCTGCCAGACCTGGTCCTGCTGGACTGGATGCTTCCCGGGGAACCCGGCATCGCGCTGGCCAGGCGTTGGCGTGCCGACGCCCGCACTCGCCAGATGCCGATCGTGATGCTGACCGCGCGAAGCCAGGAAGGCGACGTGGTGCAAGGTCTGGACGTGGGCGCCGACGACTACCTGGCCAAGCCCTTTTCCACGGCCGAGTTGCTGGCGCGCATCCGTGCCGTGCTGCGCCGCAAGGCCCCCGAGACGCTGGACACCGCCGTGCAGGTGGGCCCCTTGCGGCTGGACCCCACCACCATGCGCGTGAATGCGTCCAGCGGCGACGTGCATCTGGGCCCTACGGAATTCCGCTTGCTGCGCTACCTGATGACCTACCCTGAACGTGTTCACAGCCGCAGCCAGCTGCTGGACCGCGTGTGGGGCGACCACGTGTTCATCGAAGAGCGCACTGTCGACGTGCACATCAAACGCCTGCGCGACGCGCTGGCCGACACCGGCTGCGCCGGGATGATCGAAACCGTGCGCGGCGCCGGCTACCGCCTGGCCAAGCCCGCCACCGCTGCCCTGGCTAGCTGACCAGCCTGCCGGCTTCGATTCGCAGCTGCCGGTCGCAGCGCGCGGCAATCTGGCGGTCGTGGGTCACCAGCACCAGGGTGGTGCCGGCCTCGCGGTTCAGTTCGAACATCAGCTGCATCACCGTTTCCCCGGTGGCGAAGTCCAGGCTGCCGGTGGGTTCGTCGGCCAGCAGCACCGCCGGGCGCACGACGAAGGCGCGGGCCAGCGCCACTCTTTGCTGTTCACCACCCGACAGCACCTTCGGGTAGCGCGACAGCCGTTCGCCCAGCCCGACGCGCTTGAGCATTTCGGTGGCGGCGGTGCGGGCGTCGGCCCGGCCCATCAGTTCCAGCGGCAACATCACGTTTTCCAGGGCGGTCAGGTTCGCCAGCAGCTGGAAGCTCTGGAAGACGAAGCCCACATTGCGGCTGCGCAGTTCGGCGCGCGCGTCCTCGTTCAGCTTGAACAGGTCTTGCCCGGCCAGCAGCACGCTGCCCGAAGTGGGGGTGTCCAGCCCGGCCAGGATGCTGAGCAGGGTGCTCTTGCCCGAACCCGAAGCACCGACGATGGCCACGGACTCCTGCGGGAGAAGTTCGAAGTCGATGTCATGGAGTATGGTCAGTGACCCGGTGGAATCGGCCACCTGCTTGGTGATCTTCTTGACGGCAATGATGGGTTCCGACATCGACTCTGCTTTTGATCTTGACGTGACAAGCCCGGCGCGGCGCGCCTGGCTGCGCAACTGTAGCCTGGGCCTGGCTTCGGCCTGGTTCGCCCAGGCAGCCGCCGCACAGGCCGCAGGGCCGCGTCACACGGTGCTGGTGGTGGGCGACAGCCTGTCGGCGGAATACGGCCTGGCGCGGGGTGCCGGCTGGGTGGCGCTGCTGGAAAAGCGGGTGGCGGCCGAAAAGCTCGGCGCCCGCATCGTCAATGCCAGCATCAGCGGCGACACCACCTCGGGCGGGCGTTCGCGCCTGCCGGCGCTGCTGAAGCAGCACAAGCCCAGCATCGTGCTCATCGAACTGGGCGGCAACGACGCCCTGCGCGGCCTGCCACTGTCGATGACCCAGGACAACCTGCTGGCCATGACGCGCGCCAGCAAGGCGGCAGGCGCCAGGCCCGTGCTGCTGGGCATGGCCGTGCCACCGAACTATGGCCGCCAGTACGGCGAAGACTTCACCAGACTCTTCGCCACCGTGGCCAAGGCCGAGAACGCGGCCCTGGTGCCCTTCTTCCTGGCCGGCGTGGCCGACGGGCCCGACGCCGACAAGATGTTCCAGCCCGACCGCATTCACCCGAGAGCCGAAGCCCAGCCGCGCATGCTGGACAACGTCTGGCCGGTGCTGAGGCCGCTGCTGCGTTGAGCTGAAGACCGGCGCCTGAACGGCTGGCCGGCCGTTCGGGCGTTCAGGGCTCGGCGTTCCCGCGCCAGCCGCCGCGGCCCGGGCCCATCGGCTGCTGCTGGGGTCTCTCGGGCGCCTGGGGTGCTTCAGCGCGCTGCGGCGGCGGTGCTGGCGGTGGCGGCGCTGCGGGCGCTGGTGCGGGCCGGGCAGCGGGTGCCGGTGCCATCGTCACAGGCCGCGGTGGGCCCATGGGCGCGATTGCTGCGGCCGGCGGCGCAGCCTCGCCCGGGTTCCGACCGGGCTGCATGTCGCGACGGCCGTCGCCCCGGTCGTCACGACGCTCGTCGCGCCGATCTCCCCGATCGTCCCGACGTTCGTCGCGGCGGCCGTCCTGCCGGTCGTCACGCCTGTCTTCGCGACGGTCCATGCGCCAGTCCCTGCGTTCGTCGCGCAGTTCCGGGCGGGGGCCGTCGATGCGGATGCCGTCGATGCGCACGCCGTCGATCCGGGTGCCGTCGCGGCGGCCGCCGTCGGCGCGCCAGTCGGGCCGGCCCGCCAGCGGCGGCCTGTCGCCGCGGCCGAAGGCCGGGCCGTCGATTCGCTCGGCGTGGCGCGGTGTGTGGCGGTAGCCAGGCACATAACGTTCCCGCGGCGACAGCGGCGCCCAGCCCGCCCCCGGGCCGTGGCGGCCCCCGATGCGCACCGTACCCGACCAATGCACCAGGCCCGGGCTGAACACCGGCCGCGCGACATAGGCCCCGGGCACCCAGCCCCAGCGGTTGTTCCATTGCACCCAGCGGCCATAGTGGAAGGGCGCAAAGCCCCAAGGGGCGCTGTCCACCCAGGTCCAGCCCCAGGGGCGCACCCAGGCCCAGCGGCCGTGCTTGTAGGGCGCCCAGCCCACGCTCACCTGCAGCGGATACCAGACCGGGCCGTAGTCGGGGTGGCGGTCCCAGCGGCCGTGGCGGTCCAGTTCGGCCACGCCGGTCATCTCGGGCGAAACGAACTGTTCGCTCGCCGTTCGGGTTTCCTCGCGGCCGTCTTCGCGCAGCACGCGTTCGGCGAAGACGTCGTCGGCAGGGTTGCCCCAGGCGTGGCGCAATTCGGTCCGGTCGCGCCAGAGTTCGGCCTGTTCGCCGGTGGCGATGTCGAAGCCGAACTCGTCGTCGACGCGAAGCTCACCGCGCCAGCTGCTGGCATGGGTGCGGTCGTCGGTGCGGTCGATGCGGTAGTGCCCAGCACGCAGCGGCCGCAAGCGGGCTTCGGGGGTGACGATCTCGATTTCGCCCGCCACCTGGCCCGAGCGCACGCGCAAGGCCAGGCTGCCAGTCTTCAGCTGGAACAGCATGCGTTCGTCGTCCAGGCGCACCACTTCCAGTTCGGTGCGGCTGTGCAGGCGCAGCGTGGTCGAACCCACCTGCAGCTCGGCCCGGCCCACCGGGCCGGTGGAAATGCGGTCGCCATCGGTCAGCGGCAGGTTCGGCTCGGCCGGCGACCAATCTCCGGCCACGCTGTCGAAGCCGTAGACCTGCCCCTGCACCGCGGCCAGACGCCCCACCCTGCCGGGCGGGTCCTGCTGTGCCAGGGCTGGCGTCGACAGCCAGGCGAACAGGACGATGAAGAAAGCCAGTGGGGTGCGGTGTGTCTTCATAGGCCCTCAACGCACGAGCCGCGCAGGGCGACGACGGGTGCAACGTAAAGCAATGTGAGGCTGCTGGCAAGCGCGGCGCCGCCCCGGGCTCAGTCGTCGGCGTCGACCGGCAGTTCCGGGAACAGCACGCTGGTGAAGCCCAGTTTCGTCAGGTCGGTCATGCGGGTGGGGTACAGGCGTCCGATGAGATGGTCGCATTCATGCTGCACCACGCGGGCGTGGAAGCCGTCGGCTTCGCGGTCGATTTCCCGGCCCCGGGCGTCGAAACCCCGGTAGCGGATGCGGGCATGGCGCGGCACCTCGCCGCGCAGGCCGGGCACGCTGAGGCAGCCTTCCCAGCCGTCGACCATCTCGTTGCCCAGCGGGGTGATGACGGGGTTGATCAGCACCGTGGGCGGCACAGGGGGTGCGTCGGGGTAGCGCACGTTGTGGGTGTAGCCGAAGATGACGAGTTGCAGGTCGACACCGATCTGCGGTGCGGCCAGGCCGGCGCCGTTGGCCGCGGCCATGGTCTCGAACATGTCGGCGATCAGCGCATGCAGTTCTGGCGTGTCGAACTGCTGGACAGGCTGGGCCACGCGCAACAGGCGCGTGTCCCCCATCTTCAGGATCTCGTGAACGGCCATGGTCGGGGTCTCGGTGAGGGGTCGAAGGGGCGAAGGGGCGAAGGGAGGGGTTTCATCCCGACCAGCGCAGCCAGAGCCAGGTGATGAGCAGCGTGGCCGCGGTGACAGGCGCGCCGGTGCGCAGGTGGGTCTTCCAGTCGATGATGACACCGCAGCGGCGCGCCGCGTCGACGACGATGATGTTCGCGATGGAGCCCACGATGAGCAGATTGCCCGCCAGCGTGCTGACCAATGCCAGCAGCGTCCCCGCCTGCAGGCCCTGCCCAGGCGGAACCGCGGGCAGCAGCAGCATCACCGCCGGTACGTTCGACACCAGGTTCGACAGCAGCAGCGTCATGCCGAACATCGTGTCGGTGTCGGTCAGGTCGACACCGGCCTGCGCCAGGGCCGCCATGCCCTGCTGCGTGAGCCCGCTGACTTCGAGCGCGTGGTTGACGACGAACAGGCCGACGAACAGCACCAGCAACTGCCAGTCGACCAGGGCCAGCAGGCGCGACGAGTGGAAGCGTTGGCTCAGCAGCAGCAAGCCTGCAGCCACCAGGGCCGCCACGTCGCGCGGCCAGTCGGTGAAGAGGAACACCGCCACCAGGGCCAGCGCCACGGCCAGTCCCAGGGCGGTTTGCCAGGCATCGAAGGCGGGCTCGTCTTTCGCCAGCGGCAGCGGCAGCGCTGGCGCGCCCGTCACGCCAGTCACGCCAGGGCGGGCCTGCTGATGCCGCAGTGGCCAGGCCAGCAGGCCCCAGAGCGCCAGCAGCCCCAGCAGCACCGGCACCAGCGCCTGTTTCAGGTAGGCGGCGAACGACAGGTCCAGCACCTCGCCGATGAGCATGTTCTGGGGGTTGCCGATCAGGGTGGCGGCCGAACCGATGTTGCTGGCGCAGGCCAGTGCCAGCAGGCAGGGCACGGGGTCGACACCGCGACGCAGGCAGGCCTGGGCCAGCACAGGCGCGATCGCGAGGCAGACCACGTCGTTGCTGAAAACGGCCGAGAGCATGCCGCTGACGGCGATCACCACCCCCAGCAGCCCCGCCGGCCCCAGCGGCAGGCCGGCCATGTGGCGCGTCACCGCGCCGTAGAAGCCGCCCAGCCGCATCTGGGCCGACACCAGCATGAACGAGAACAGCAGCAGCACCGTGGGCAGGTGCACCGCCTGCGCGGCCTGCGCCGGGCTGAGGCCACCCACGCCGACGACGGCGATGGCCCCCAGCAGCGCCACGCCGGTGCGATCCAGCCGCAAGCCGGGCAGGCCGCCCAGGATCATGCCCAGGTAGACCAGGCCGAAGATCAGGCCCACGACGATCACGTCGCCGCCGGGCGGCAGGAAGTTCATGCCTTCAAGCCACGGGGGGCGCCAGGAGGGCCTGCAGGCCGGCCTCGTCCAGCACCGGCACCCCCAGCTCCTGGGCCTTGGCCAGCTTGCTGCCGGCCTCTTCGCCGGCCACGACGTAATCGGTCTTCTTTGACACCGAACCCGCCACCTTGCCCCCGGCTGCCTCGACCAGCGCCTTGGCCTGGTCGCGGCTGAGCGTGGGCAGGGTTCCGGTGAGCACCAGGGTCTTGCCCAGCAGCGGCTGCGGGCCGAGCGCGGCTTCGTGTTCCGGCCAGTGGATGCCGGCGGCACGCAGCTGCTCGGCCACTTCGCGGTTGTGCGGCTGGTCGAAGAAGGTGCGGATGCTCTGGGCGACGACGGGGCCGACGTCGTTCACCTGCAGCAGTTCGTCCAGCGGCGCGTCCATCACCCGGTCCAGGCTGCCAAAGTGGCGCGCCAGGTCCTTGGCGGTGGCCTCGCCCACCTGGCGGATGCCCAGGGCGTAGATGAAGCGGGCCAGGCTCGTCTTCTTGCTCTTTTCGAGCGCCGCCACCAGGTTGGCTGCGCTCTTTTCGGCCATGCGCTCCAGCGCGCTGAGCTTGGCCACGCCCAGGGTGTAGAGCTCGGGCAGGGTGCGGACGAAGCCACCGTCCACCAGCTGGTCCACCAGCTTGTCGCCCAGGCCTTCGACGTCCATCGCGCGCCGGCCGGCAAAGTGCAGGATGGCCTGCTTGCGCTGCGCGGCGCAGAACAGGCCACCGCTGCAGCGGTGGTCCATGCCGCCGCGTTCACGCACCACGGCGCTGGCACAAACGGGGCAGTGGCGCGGCATGCGGAAGTTCGGCACATAGGGCTGGCGCGGGCCCGGCACCGCAGCGACCCGGCCGACGACCTCGGGGATGACGTCGCCCGCCCGCCGCACGATCACCGTGTCCCCCACCCGCACCCCCTTGCGCCGCAGCTCGAAGAGGTTGTGCAGCGTGGCATTGCTGACCGTGGTGCCGCCGACGAACACCGGCTCCAGCTTGGCCACGGGCGTGAGCTTGCCGGTGCGGCCCACCTGGATCTCGATGCCACGCAGTGGCGTCATCTGTTCCTGCGCCGGGTACTTGTGGGCCACGGCCCAGCGCGGCTCGCGTGTCTTGAAGCCCAGCTGCTTCTGCAGCGCCAGGCTGTTGACCTTGTAGACGATGCCGTCGATGTCGAAAGGCAGCGCGTCGCGGCGGATCAGCATCTCGGCGTGGAACTGCACCAGGCCTTCAGCGCCCTGCACCACGCGGCGGTCGGCAGAGACCGGCAGACCGTAGACGGCCAGCCGGTCCAGCAGCGCCGCGTGGGTGGCGGGTTCAGCGCCCTCAGGCCAGCCCTGCACCTCGCCCAGTCCATAGGCAAAGAATGACAGCGGGCGTTGCGCGGCCACCTTGGCGTCGAGCTGGCGCACCGCGCCGGCTGCGGTGTTGCGCGGGTTGATGTAGGTCTTCTCGCCCCTGTCGCGCTGGCGTGCGTTCAGGGTTTCGAAGTCGTCGCGGCGCATGTAGACCTCGCCGCGCACTTCCAGCACGGCCGGCCAGTCGGCGCCCCGCAGGCGCAAGGGAACCTGGCCGATGGTCTGGACGTTGTGCGTCACGTCCTCGCCCGTCTCGCCGTCGCCGCGCGTGGCGGCCTGCACCAGCGCTCCTGTCTCGTAGCGCAGGTTGACGGCCAGCCCGTCGAACTTCAGCTCGGCGGCGTATTCGACGGGCGGCGCGTCGTCCGGCAAGGCCAGTTCGCGCCGCACCCGGGCGTCGAAGGCGGCGGCGCCGGCCGCCGTGGTGTCGGTCTCGGTCTGGATCGACAGCATCGGCACCGCATGCCGCACCGGCTGCAGCCCGTCGAGCACGCGACCGATCACGCGCTGGGTGGGCGAATCGGCGGTGAGCAGCTCGGGGTGCGCGGCTTCCAGCGCCTGCAGTTGCTGGAACAGGCGGTCGTACTCGGCGTCGGGCAGTTGCGGCGCGTCGAGCACGTAGTACAGATGGGCATGGTGGTGCAGCGCTTCGCGCAGCTGCGCGGCGCGTTCGGCAAGGTCGGTGTCGGCCATGTGCCGATTGTCGGCGAGCGCGCGCTCCCAGGGCAGCCCGGCAGCAAAGCGGATAAGGTTCGGGTTCACGCAACCACGACGGACATCTTGGCCATGGCTTTCGACTTCGACCTTCTCGTGCTGGGCGCCGGCTCCGGCGGCGTGGCGGCTTCGCGCCGCGCCGCGCTGCATGGCGCCCGCGTCGCCATTGTCGAAGGCAGCCGCGTGGGCGGCACCTGCGTCATTCGCGGCTGCGTGCCAAAGAAGCTGCTGATGTACGCCGCCCAGCTGGGCGAGGGCTTTGCCCAGGCCCGTGGCTACGGCTTCGAGCTTGGCGACACCCGCTTCGAGATGCCGCGCTGGGCGGCCAGCAAAGCCGCCGAGATCGACCGGCTCGAGGGCATCTACCGCAAGATGCTGGCGGGTTCGAAGGTCGAGCTCATCGAAGGCTGGGCGCGCATCGCCGGCCCGAACACGGTGCAGGTGGGCGAGCGTCGCATCACCGCCCGCCACCTGCTGGTGGCCACCGGCTCGGCGCCGGTGAAGGACAGCATCCCCGGCATCGAGCACTGCGCCACGTCCGACGACCTGCTGGACCTGCAGACCCTGCCCGAGGAACTGGCCATCCTCGGCGGCGGCTTCATCGCAGTGGAGTTCGCCAGCATGCTGGCGCGGCTGGGGCCGAAGGTGACGCTGTACTACCGCGACCGCCTGCCGCTGCGCGGCTTCGACGAGATGCTGCGCACCGGCGCCGCTGCGGCGCTGCAGGCCGCTGGCGTGGAACTGCACCCGGGGGTGATTCCGCAGCGCGTCCAGCGCACCGACGCCGGCCTGGTGCTGGTGCTGGGCGAAGACCGCATCCGCAGCTTTCCCTGGGTGCTGAACGCCACCGGCCGCCGCCCGAACACCCAGGGCCTGGGTCTGGAAACCCTGGCCATCGCGCCCGACGCCAAGGGCGCCATCGTGGTCAACGACGACCACGACACCACGGCGCCGCAGGTCTACGCCATCGGCGACGTCACCAACCGCATCAACCTCACCCCCGTGGCCATCGCCCAGGGCCGGGCGCTGGCCGACCGGCTTTTCGGCGCCGGCGCCAGGCGCATGAACTGGGCCCAGGTGGCCAGCGCGGTGTTCATGATGCCGCCCATCGGCACGGTCGGCCCCAGCGAGGCGCAGGCGCTGGCTGCGGGCCACCGGCTGAAGGTCTTCGAGACCGACTTCAGGCCGATGAAGCAGGCCTTCATCAACGGCAGCGAACGCACGCACATGAAGCTGCTGGTCGACGCCGACAACGACCGCGTGCTGGCCGTGCACATGCTGGGCGCCGACGCCCCCGAGATCGTGCAGAGCCTGGCCGTGGCGCTGACAGCCGGCGCCACGAAGGCGGACTTCGACAACACCGTGGCCATGCACCCCACAGCAGCCGAGGAATTCGTGCTGCTTCGTGAAGTGACCCGCGAGGTGTCGCCCGACGCCGGGCACGAAGACAGGTCGAGGGCCTGAGACCCCTCAGCTGAACAACCGCCGCGCGGCCGGGCTGCCGGCCGCCAGGTCCAGCGCTTCGAGCTTGTCGTACAGCTCCTCGAGTTCCTGGGCAATGCTGGCAAAGGCGGCCAGCGGCAAGGGTGCGCCGTGGTCGTCGACGACGGTGGCGTCCATGTCGTCGGCCAGCGCGGTGGCGGCGCGGTGCCAGGCTGGATAGGGTTCGGCCGAGCGCGCAGTTTGCGGCACGTCCAGGCTGAGCGTGAACGAGCGAACTGCCGCGGCCTGCGGGTCGGGCCCCAGCGCCGCCAGCGCGGCCTGCGCGTCGACCGACAAGGCCAGCATGGGCGGCGCAAAATCCTCGGCGGCCGGCACCACCATGCGTCCCGGCACGGTGCCGGCCAGGAAACCATGCCGCGCCGCGCACTGATGGATGTAGCCCACCGACCAGGATACGCCGTTGGACTTGAGCGTCAGGGTCAGCTGCGCGTCGAGCGGGCTGGTCAACCCGTCGAGTTCCCGCGCCCGGGCCACCACGTCCAGCATGTCCGGGGCGTCGGGCGTGGCCCCCAGTGCATCGGCAAACACCTGCACCTTCTGCACGAATTCAGAGTATTCGATCTCGTTCAGCGCCCCGCCGCGGTTGGCCATCTGCACGCCCGCCTGCAGTTCGCCGTAGCGGCGACCGGGGCTGGGCGGCTCCCATTCACCGGTCTCGGTGTCCAGGCCTTCGATGTAGAACGGCTTGCTGCCGGCGCGGCGTGTGGGGGGCAGGTGGGCAAGCACGGCTTCGCCGGCCACTGGGGCGTCCAGCGCCAGCGGCACCAGGGCGTCGATCAGGGCATCCAGGCGCGGCACCTGGCGCTGCGGCATGCGCGCCGCTGACAGGTCGGGCTGGGTGTCGTCGGCCTCGGGGCTGGCGCCCAGGCTGGGTTCCTGGCGCTCGCTGGCCGTTGCAGCAAGCCCGGGCTCCACGGCCACCGCCGCCGCTTTCGGCCGCAGCCGGCGGGTCTGCCACCAACCGTGCAGCACCACCGCGGCCAGCACGGCCGCACCCAGCAGCAGCAGGGCCTGAGTGAGCGTGAGTTCGACGCCCATGGCGGCGTTCAGGCAGCCTCGACCAGCGAAACGGCGGATTCCATATCGACCGCGACGATGCGGCTGACGCCCTGTTCCTGCATGGTCACGCCAATCAGCTGTTCGGCCATTTCCATGGCGATCTTGTTGTGGCTGATGAACAGGAACTGCGTGCCCTTGCTCATCTCGGTGACGAGATTGCGGTAGCGCTCGGTGTTGGCGTCGTCCAGCGGCGCGTCCACCTCGTCCAGCAGGCAGAACGGCGCCGGGTTCAGCTGGAAGATGGCGAACACCAGCGCAATCGCCGTCAACGCCTTTTCGCCGCCGCTCAGCAGGTGGATGGTGCTGTTCTTCTTGCCGGGTGGCTGCGCCATCACCTGGACACCCGCGTCCAGGATCTCGCCGCCCGTCATCACCAGCCGCGCATTGCCGCCGCCGAAGAGCGTGGGGAACATGCGGCCGAAGTGTTCGTTGACCTGGTTGAAGGTGGAGGCGAGCAGGTCGCGAGTTTCCAGGTCGATCTTGCGGATGGCGTCTTCCAGCGTGCCGATGGCATCCAGCAGGTCGGCGTTCTGCGCGTCCAGGAAGGTCTTGCGTTCGCGCGCCTGCACAAGTTCGTCCAGCGCCGCCAGGTTCACCGCACCCAGCGCCGCGATCTCCTTGTTGATGCGGTCGATCTCGGTCTGCAGGCCCCAGAGCTTCACGCTGCCGGCCTCGATGCCCTGGGCCAGCGCAACCAGGTCGACCTCGGCCGCGCTCAGCTGTTCCATGTATTGCGCGCCACCCAGCTGCGCGGCCTGAAGTTCCAGCTGCAGCCGTGTGATGCGTTCGCGCAGCGGTGCCAGGCTTTGCTCGAAGCCCATGCGCTGCTCGTCGGCACGGCGCATCTGGGCGCTGAGCTCGTCGTATTCACTGCGCGCGGCGGCCAGCAGCTGTTCACGTTCCAGGCGCACCGCCAGCGCTGCCTGCAGGCCCGACTGCGCCGCCTGGTCGTCGAAGGCGCCCAGTTCCAGCTGCAGCTGTTCACCGGCCTGCACGTTCGCCGCCACCTGCTGGGCGGCCGTGTCGATGCTGCGCTGCAGTTCGGCCTGGCGCGCCACCAGCGCGCGGGCCTGGAAGCGGGCTTCCTGGGCCTGGCGTTCCAGGCTGCGTTGCTGTTCGCGGGCGTCGGACAGGCGGCGTTCGCAGGCGATGACGGTGTCGTCGAGTTCGGCGTGCTTTTCCTGCGCGGTGCCCAGGTGAACGTCGAGTTCCTCGAAACGGCCTTCACCGGTGGCGCGGCGCTCTTCCAGGCCTTCGAGCTGGGCGTCGATCTCGGCCAGTTCCTCGTTCAGCTGATCGCGGCGCGAGCTGGCGGCGTCGGCCTGCTGCGACAGACGCAGCAGTTCGACATGCAGGCTGTGCGCGCGGGTCTGGGCCTCGCCGGCTTCGCGGCGCACGCTGGCCAGGCGCTGGGAGGCTTCGGTGTAGGCCGCTTCCAGACGCACCGACTGCGTCTTGGCGTCGTCGGCCAGCATCGTCTGGGCGCGTTGCTGGCGGGTCAGGTTCTCGATTTCCTGGGCACGTGCCAGCAAGCCGGCCTGTTCGCTGTCGGGTGCGTAGAAAGCCACGGCGTGCTGGGATACCGCATGGCCTTCACGCGTCATGATGACTTCGCCGTGGGTGAGCACGCTGCGCCCGGCCAGGGCTTCGTCCAGGCTGGTGGCGGTGTAGACACCTTCGAGCCAGTCGCCCAGCAGCGCCCGCAGGCCGACGTCGCCCAGGCGCAGCAGGTCGGCCAGCAGCGGCAGGCTCTGGTGGGTGCGCGGGGCCACGCCCGTGGGCAGGGCATAGAACGCCAGCTTCGCGGGCGGCGCGTCCTGGGCGAAGGCCCGCACCATGTCGAGCTTGCCCGCAGAGATCGCGCTGAGCCGTTCGCGCAAGGCCGCCTCCAGCGCGGTTTCCCAGCCGGTTTCGATGTGCACCTGTGTCCACAGCCCGGCCAGGCCTTCCAGGCCATGGCGCTGCAGCCAGGGCTTGAGCTTGCCTTCGGTCTGCACCTTGTCCTGCAGCGCGCGCAAGGCCTCCAGGCGTGCGGCGATGTCGGCCAGCCGGCCCGATTCGGTGTTCACGGCCGACTGCGCGGCGCGGCGCTGTTCATCCAGCGCGGGCACCTGTTCGGCCAGTTCCTGCAGGCGGGCATCGGCCAGAGCGTGGCCTTCGGCGGCATCGGCTTCCTGCAGCTTCAGCGCTTCCAGCTTCGCGGTGTCGGGCGCCTGCAGGCCCTGGCGTTCCTGAGCACGGCGCTCGCGCTGGGTGCGCAGCGACCGCAGTTGTTCGTCGATGCTGCGGCTTTCGGCCGCCAGCACCTGGATCTGCTGCTGCACCTGGGCCACCGCCGCGCGCTGCGCGTTGCTGGCAGCCTGCGCGGCGCGCACTTCATCTTCCATCGAAGGCAGGCTCAGGCCCTGTTCCTCGGCCTGCGCGGCCAGCACACCGGCCTGTTCCTCGGCGCCTTCGATCTGCGCGGCCAGGTCCTCGAGTTCGTTGCGGGCGTCCTGCTCGCGACCGGCCCACTGCGCGTTCTGCGTCTGCAGTTCGGCCAGCCGCGCCTGCGCACGCTGGCGGCCTTCGACGACGTAGCGGATGCGCTCTTCCAACCGGCTGACTTCCAGCGCCGCTTCGGCCAGGAATCCCTGCTTGCCATGCAGCGCGTCGCTCGCGGCGTAGTGGGCCTGGCGCACGGTTTCCAGCTGGGCTTCGACCTGGCGCAAATCGGCCATGCGGGCTTCCAGCGCGATGGCGGCTTCGGCCGCTGCGGTCTTCACGCGGGTTTCTTCGCCCGCGGCGTCGCGGTGTTTCAGGAACCACAGCTGGTGCAGTTTCAGCGTGCCTTCGTCCTGCAGCCGGCGGTAGCGCGTAGCCACCTCGGCCTGGCTTTCCAGCTTGTCGAGGTTGCTGTTCAGTTCGCGCAGGATGTCGTCGACGCGGGTGAGGTTCTCGCGAGTGTCTTTCAGCCGGTTTTCGGTCTCGCGCCGGCGTTCCTTGTACTTGCTGACGCCCGCGGCTTCTTCCAGGAACAAGCGCAGTTCCTCGGGGCGGCTTTCGATGATGCGGCTGATGGTGCCCTGGCCGATGATGGCGTAGGCCCGCGGGCCCAGGCCGGTGCCGAGGAACACGTCCTGCACGTCGCGGCGGCGCACGGGCTGGCCGTTGATGTAGTAACTGCTGGTGCCGTCGCGCGTGAGCACGCGGCGCACGGCGATCTCGGCGTAGGTATTCCACTGGCCGCCGGCGCGGGCGTCGGCGTTGTCGAAGACCAGCTCGACGCTGGCGCGGCTGGCCGGCTTGCGGTGGCCGCTGCCGTTGAAAATGACGTCCTGCATGGATTCGCCACGCAGCTCGCTCGCCTTGCTTTCGCCCAGCACCCAGCGCACGGCGTCCATGATGTTGCTCTTGCCGCAGCCGTTCGGACCGACCACGCCCACGCGCTGCCCAGGCAGCTGGAAGGTGGTGGGTTCGGCGAAGGACTTGAAGCCCGAGAGCTTGATCTGGTTCAGGCGCATGGCTCGCGCCGCAGGGCTGCGGCGGGGTGTCCGGGTGGATTCTGTAACTTGTTGATTTGCTTCGCGTTTTGCGCTTTGAGCGAGGCTGGCGAAGGGGCTGGATGATAGCATCGCGACCATGCCCAAGACCCCCATCCGCAAGACCGGCGAGCGCCCCAAACCGGCAGTGCCGCCCAGCGCACCGTCGCGAGAACTGCAGGCCTTCCCGAACCCGGCCCCCGAACGCGACTACGTCATCCGGTTCGACGTGCCCGAGTTCACCTGCCTGTGCCCTTTGACCGGTCAGCCCGACTTCGCGCACTTCAGCATCGAGATCGTCGCCGACAGGCTGTGCGTCGAAACGAAGAGCCTGAAGCAGTACTTCTGGAGTTTCCGCAACGAAGGCGCGTTCCACGAGAAGGTGACGAACACCATCGCCAGCGACATCGTCGCTGCCATCGCGCCGCGCTTCCTGCGCATCCACGCCGACTGGTACGTGCGCGGCGGCATCCGCACCTACGTCACGGTGGAACATCGCCGCAAGGGCTGGAAGCCGGCGCCGAAGGTGGAGCTGCCGGCGGCATGACGGCCGGCCCGGCTCCGGCCCGGCCGGCTTATCAGAAGTTCGCGGTCGACGTGGCGCCCAGCGCCATCGACGGACAGGGCGCCTTCGCCGCCGAGCCCATTCCCCCGCGGCTGAAGATCGGCGAGATCCGGGGCGAAAGCATCAGCGTGGCCGAGGCCCGCATCCGCGCCACGCGCAGCGAACGCATCATGATCGTGGAGCTGTCCAGCCGACGCGCCATCGACTTCAGCAAGAGCGTCGACCCCATGCGCTACACCAACCACAGCTGCCAGCCCAATGCACGATTGTGCATACGGCAGGGGCGGGTGGAGTTCTATGCGCTGCGTGCCATCCATGCGGGCGAAGAGATCACCGTCAACTATGGCGAGACCCACCACGAAGGGAGACTGACCTGCCGCTGCGGCGCGGCGGGTTGCAGCGGCCGACTCTAGACAACACGGTTTGATGTTGGATCTGGACAAGGCTGGTGCATACGTCCCATCTGCGAGCCCTGCGACCTTTCCCGGCCTTTTCCCTCGCCGCCCAGGACCAGAAGCTGCAGAAACCCATGCCGCAGACGCCGGCCGGTGACGAACGCATCGCCGCCAAAGGGCCTGTGCGAGAGCGAGACGCGGCGGCCGAGATAATCACGATCCATGAACCCGCTGCTTTCCCGCCTGCATCCCTATCCATTCGAACGCTGGCGCGAGCTGACGCGCAACATCACCCCGAACCCGGCCCTGCGCCCCATCAGCCTGGGCATCGGCGAGCCGAAACACGCCACACCCGCGCTGATCGAGGAAGCGCTGGTTCGCGCCCTGCCCGGCCTGAGCAGCTACCCCGCCCCCGCGGGTGAACCGGCGCTGCGCGAAGCCATTGCCGGCTGGGTGCAGCGCCGTTACGGTGTGACGCTGGACGTGGGCACGCAGGTGTTGCCGGTCTCGGGTTCCCGCGAAGCCCTGTTCGCCTTCGCGCAGACCGTCATCGACCCCAACCGGCCCGGCGCCACCGTGGCCTGCCCCAATCCGTTCTACCAGATCTACGAAGGCGCAGCCCTGCTGGCCGGTGCGCAGACGGCCTTCGTGGCCAGCGACCCGGCCCGCAACTTCGCTGCCGACTGGGCTGCCGTGCCGGACGAGACCTGGGCACGCACGCAACTGCTCTACGTCTGCAGCCCCGGCAACCCCACCGGCGCGGTGATGCCGCTGGCCGAATGGCAGCAGCTGTTCGAACTGAGCGACCGGCACGGCTTCGTCATCGCCAGCGACGAGTGTTATTCCGAGATCTACTTCCGCGAGGAAGCGCCGCTGGGCAGCCTGCAGGCCGCCCAGGCCCTGGGCCGCGACGACTTCCGCAACCTGGTGGCCTTCACCAGCCTGTCCAAGCGCAGCAACGTGCCGGGCCTGCGCTCGGGCTTCGTCGCCGGCGACGCGAAGCTGCTCAAGGCCTTCCTGCTCTACCGCACGTACCACGGCAGCGCGATGAGCCCGGTGGTGCAGCGCGCCAGCGTCGCCGCCTGGAACGACGAGGCGCATGTCGTGGCCAACCGTGCGCTGTACCGCGAGAAGTTCGCACAGGTCACGCCGCTGCTGGCGCAGGCGCTGGACGTGGCCCTGCCCGACGCCGCCTTCTACCTGTGGGCGCGCGTGCCCGAGCGGAAGGGCGGACGCGACGAAGTCGCCTTCGCCCAGGGCCTGCTGGCTCAATACAATGTGAACGTCCTGCCCGGCAGCCTGCTTGCACGCACGGCCGACGGGTCCAACCCCGGCACCGGCCGCATCCGCCTGGCCCTGGTCGCCTCCACCGAAGAATGCCTGGAAGCCGCGCGCCGCATCGTCGCGTACTGCCAGGCACCCAGCCCCCACTCCTGCGAAAGCCCTGCATGACCGTCCAACAGCTTCAGCCCGTCATCGACCTGGCCTGGGAAAGCCGTACCGAGATCAACGCCATCAACGCGCCCGAAGTGCGCGAAGCCGTCGAGTCCACGATCAAGGAACTGAACGCCGGCCGGCTGCGCGTCGCCGAGCGCCGGGGCGTGGGCGACTGGGTCGTCAACCAGTGGGTGAAGAAGGCCGTGCTGCTGAGCTTCCGGCTGAACGACAACCAGATCATGCGCGCCGGCGACCTGGGCTTCTTCGACAAGGTGAAGACGAAGTTCTCCTGCATGGACGAGGCCCAGATGCGCGCCTCGGGCGTGCGCGTGGTGCCACCGGCCGTGGCGCGGCGCGGCAGCTTCATCGGCCGCAACGTCGTGCTGATGCCCAGCTACGTGAACATCGGCGCCTATGTGGACGAAGGCACGATGGTCGACACCTGGGCCACCGTGGGCAGCTGCGCGCAGATCGGCAAGAACGTGCACCTGAGCGGCGGTGTGGGCATCGGCGGCGTGCTGGAACCACTGCAGGCCAACCCCACCATCATCGAAGACAACTGCTTCATCGGCGCGCGCAGCGAAGTCGTCGAAGGCGTCATCGTCGAAGAGAACTCCGTCATCAGCATGGGCGTCTACATCGGCCAGAGCACCAAGATCTACGACCGCGCCAGCGGCACCGTGAGTTATGGCCGCATTCCGGCCGGCAGCGTGGTGGTTTCGGGCAGTCTGCCCAGCAGCGACGGCACGCACAGCCTGTATTGCGCGGTGATCGTGAAAAAAGTCGACGCCCAGACCCGTTCCAAGACCAGTATCAACGACCTGCTGCGGGCATGATGTCCTGTTGACCTGACAGGAGCGGAGCGGCAATGTCGAACAATCTGGAACGTGTACTGCGCCTGATGGCGGAGAAGAATGCGTCCGACGTCTACATGTCGGCGAACACGCCCATCCTGATCAAGATCCACGGCCAGATCCTGCAGCTGTCCGACCAGGTGCTCAGCACCACGCAGACCCGCCAGCTGCTGGCCGAGCTGTTGACCCCGCAGCAGCTCGAAGAGCTCGACGACACCGGCGAACTGAACGTGGGCATCGGTATCCCGCGCGTCGGCAGCTTCCGCTTGTCGGCATTCAAGCAGCGCGGCTCGATCGCCGCGGTGTTCCGTTGCATTCCCTTCGTCATCCCCTCGCTGGACAGCCTGGGCGTGCCCGAGCTGCTCAAGCGGCTGGTGATCGAGAAGCGCGGCCTGATCCTGATGGTGGGCGCCACCGGCACCGGCAAGAGCACGACGCTGGCGTCGATGCTGGAGCACCGCAACACGCAGATGACCGGGCACATCCTCACCATCGAGGACCCGATCGAATTCCTGTTCACGAACAAGAAAAGCATCGTCAACCAGCGCGAAGTGGGGCGCGACACGCAGACCCTGCAGGTGGCGCTGAAGAACGCGCTGCGCCAGGCACCTGACTGCATCCTGATCGGCGAGATCCGCGATCGCGAGACCATGACGGCGGCGATCAGCTATTCACTGTCGGGGCACCTGGTGCTGGCCACGCTGCACGCCAACAACAGCTACCACGCGCTCGGCCGCATCCTGTCCTTCTATTCCCCCGAAGCGCGGCCCACGTTGCTGTCCGACCTGGCCAGCGGCCTGCGTGCCATCGTCAGCCAGCGGCTGCTGCGCGCCAACAGCGGCGGCCGCGTGGCGGCGGTGGAGGTGCTGCTGAATTCGCAGCTCGTCAGCGAAATGATCGAAAAGGGCGACATCAGCGACGTCAAGGCCGCGATGGAAAAGAGCCTGGCCGAGGGCTCGCAGACCTTCGAACAGGACATCGCGCGGCTGATCGAGCAAGGCGTGATCAGCCGCGACGAAGGCCTGTCGCACGCGGACTCGCCAACCAACCTGCTGTGGCGCCTGCAGAACGACCAGTCGCCGATCTCGCGCGTGGCGCCCAAGCGCGAAGAGTCGGACGCGCCCACCTTCACCGAGATCACGATCGAGTCACACGCCGAGGACGCCCGTCCGGCCAACGAGACACCCTGGAGCGTGCGCAAGTGATGCGCCCGCCGGGCATGGACTGAATGCAGACGCTGCGCCTGGCCGAACAACTCATTGCCTGCCGTTCCGTGACGCCGGCCGACGCCGGCTGCCAGGAACTCCTTGCCAACACGCTGTCGGCCGCCGGTTTTGCCGTGGAACGGCTGGACGCCGGCCCGCCAGATGCGCGCGTCGCCAACCTGTGGGCAGTGCACGGCAGCGGCCCGGCCGGGCCTACCCTGGCCTTCGCCGGACACACCGACGTGGTGCCCACCGGCCCGCTGGAACGCTGGACGAGCGACCCCTTCGTGCCCAGCCACCGCAACGGCCGGCTGTACGGCCGCGGCGCCGCCGACATGAAGGCCGCTGTCGCCGCGATGACCCTGGCCGCCTGTACATTCGTGCGGGCGCAGCCCATGCACCCGGGGCGCGTGGCCCTGCTCATCACCAGCGACGAAGAAGGACCTGCGCTGCATGGCACGCGCCATGTCGTTGAATTGCTGCAGGCCCGCGGCGAAAGCATCGACGCCTGCCTCGTCGGCGAACCGACCTCGGTCGACCGGCTGGGCGACATGGTGAAGAACGGCCGCCGCGGCACGCTGTCGGGACGGCTCACCGTGGTCGGCAGGCAGGGCCACATCGCCTACCCGCAACTGGCCGCGAACCCGCTGCACCTTCTGGCGCCGGCGCTGGCCGAACTGGTGACCACGCGCTGGGACGAAGGCAACGCCTTCTTCCCCCCCACCAGTTGGCAGGTGAGCAACGTACACGCTGGCACCGGCGCCCTGAACGTGATTCCCGGCGAACTGGTGCTGGACTTCAACTTCCGCTTCAGCACCGAGAGCACGCCCGAGGCCCTGCAGGCCCGCGTGCAGGCCGTGCTGCAGCGTCACGGCGTACCGCATCACATTTCCTGGACTCTGGGGGGCGAACCCTTCCTGACTCCACCCGGTACGCTGAGCGCGGCCCTGGTCGCGGCGATCCAGGCCGAGTGCGGCCTGACGCCCGAGCTGTCGACCACCGGCGGCACTTCCGACGGCCGCTTCATCGCCAGGCTGGCGCCGCAGGTGATGGAATTCGGCGTCGTCAACGCCAGCATCCACCAGATCGACGAGTGGGTCGATGTCGATGCCATCAAGCCGCTGGTGCGCATCTATCGCGGCGCGCTGGAACGGTTTCTGGCATGAACACGCCCGCTTGCGCCACCGTCATCACCGCCATCGAAGCCGCAGCAGCCCGGCTGGAGGCCGCCGGCGTGGCCTTTGGCCACGGCACCACCAATGCCTTCGACGAAGCCGCCTGGCTGGTGCTGTGGCGCCTGGGCCTGCCGCTGGACGCCCTGGACGAGGTGGCCGAGCAAGCCGTCGATGCGGCGCAGGCGCTCGCCGTGGAAGCCCTCGTCAGCGAACGCATCGCCAGCCGCCGCCCCGCGGCCTACCTGACCGGCGAAGCCTGGCTGCAAGGCGTGCCCTTCTTCGTCGACGAACGCGTCATCGTTCCGCGCTCGCTGATTGCCGAACCGCTGGCCGATGGCACCCTGGACACCTGGCTTTCCGCCAGCACCCGCCGCGTGCTCGACCTGTGCACCGGCAACGGCAGCCTGGCTGTGCTGGCCGCGCTGGCCTGGCCCGAAGTGCAGGTGGACGCCACCGACCTGAGCGCCGAGGCGCTGGCCGTGGCCGCGAAGAACGTCGAACGCCACGGCCTGCAGCAACGCATCACGCTGCGCCAGGGCAACGGCCTGGCGGCAGCGCGCGGCCCCTACGATCTGATCCTTTGCAACCCGCCCTACGTGAACCGTGCCTCGATGACCGCCCTGCCCCCTGAATACCAGGCCGAACCCGCCATCGCGCTGGACGGCAACACCGAAGGCGGCCACGACGGCATGGACTTCATTCGCCGCCTGATCAAGGGCGTAGCCCGCCAGATGAGCGAGGACGCCGTGCTGGTGCTCGAAGTGGGCAATGAACGCGCCCACTTCGAAGCCGCCTTCAAGCGCCTGCCCGCCATCTGGTTGCCCACCAGCGCCGGCGACGACCAGGTGCTTCTACTGACACGGGATCAATTGACATGAGCCGCCACGCTCGCTTGCGCTCGCTGCCCCCCAAGGGGACGCGAATCACCCTTGGGACGGCCCGGCAGGTGATTCAAAGCCCCCACGCTCGCTTGCGCTCGCTGCCCCCCGCGGGGGCGCAAATCACCCTTGGGACGGCCCGGCAGGTGATTCGATGATCACCATCCGCGACATCACCCTTCGCCGCGGCGTGAAGGTCGTGCTGCAGAAGGCCAGCGTGGTGATGCAGCCTGGCGAAAAGGTGGGGCTGATCGGCCGCAACGGCGCCGGCAAGTCCAGCCTGTTCAGCCTGCTCACGCACCGGCTGCAGGCCGATGCGGGCGATGTGGAGATCCCCCCGCGCTGGCGCGTGGGTGAAGTGGCACAGGACATGCCCGAAACCGAGGACGGCGCGACCGAATTCGTGCTGCAGGGCGACATTCCGCTGATGGAAGCCCAGGCCGAACTGGCCACCGCCGAAGCCGCCGACGACGGCGACGCCATGGCCCACGCCCATGTGGCGCTGGACGAAGCCGGCGCCTTCGACGCCCGCGCCCGCGCCCAGGCCCTGCTGATGGGGCTGGGCTTCAAGGGTGAGGAGCTGGACAAGCCTGTCAACAGCTTCTCGGGCGGCTGGCGCATGCGCCTGCAGCTGGCGCGTGCGCTGATGTGCCCGGCCGACCTGCTGCTGCTGGACGAGCCCACCAACCACCTGGACCTGGACGCCCTGGTCTGGCTGGAAGCCTGGTTGAAGCGCTTCGAGGGACTGATGGTCGTGATCAGCCACGACCGCGAATTCCTCGACGCCATCTGCCGCGTCATCGTGCATCTGGACGATTGCACGCTCACGCGCTACAGCGGCAACTACAGTGCCTTCGAAGAGATGCGCGCAGAACGCCTGAGCCAGGCCGCTGCAGCCTTCGGCAAGCAGCAGGACCGCATTGCCCATCTGCAGAAATTCATCGACCGTTTCAAGGCCAAGGCGAGCAAGGCCAAGCAGGCGCAAAGTCGCGTGAAAGCGCTGGCGCGCATGGAAAAGCTGGCGCCGGTGTTGACCGCCAGCGACTTCAACTTCGAGTTCCGCGAGCCGCTGAGCCTGCCCAACCCGATGCTGTCGTTCGACGGCCTTCAGTGTGGTTACGGTTCGACCCAGATCGTCGGCAACATCAGCCGGTCGGTACTGGCCGGCCAGCGCATCGGCATCCTGGGCGCCAACGGCCAGGGCAAGAGCACGCTGGTGAAAACCATCGCGAAGGCACTGCAACCGCTGGGCGGGGTGATGACCGAAGGCAAGGGCCTGAGCATCGGCTACTTCGCGCAGCAGGAACTGGACGTGCTGTCGATGGACGACGGCCCGCTCATGCACATGGTGCGGCTGGCGCGCGATGTCGGCCCGGCCGGGCGTGAACAGGAACTGCGCGACTTCCTAGGCACCTTCCGTTTCACCGGCGCGATGGTGACGCAGGCAGTGGGCTCGCTGTCGGGCGGCGAGAAAGCCCGCCTGGTGCTCGCGATGCTGGTCTGGCAGCGCCCCAACCTGCTGCTGATGGACGAGCCCACCAACCACCTGGACCTGACCACGCGCGAGGCGCTGTCGATCGCGCTGAACGAATTCGAGGGCACGGTCATGCTGGTGAGCCACGACCGGGCCTTGCTGCGCGAGGTCTGCGACGAATTCTGGCTGGTCACCCGTGGCGGCGTGTCGCCGTTCGACGGCGACCTGGACGATTACCAGAAGTGGTTGCTCGACGTCTCCCGCGCATTGAGCAAAGGCCAGGAACCGCCGCCCGTGCCGGGAAATGCCCTGGCCGCGGCCACCGCGGTTTCCTCCCCCGCCGCTGCTCCGGCGCCTGCTGCCAAGGCCACGCAGAAGCCCGCCAGCCGGGACGACCGCAAGCAGGGCGCGCAGGCCCGCTCGCAGCTGGCCAACCGCACCCGGCCGCTGCGCATGGAAGTGCAGCAGATCGATGCCCGGCTGGCGGCGCTGGGCGCCGAGAAGCTGGACCTGGAAGGCCAGCTGGCGCGCGGAAAACTGCCTTCGGGCGGTATTGCCGACATCGGCCGCAGGTTGAACCACATTGCCGCTGAAGTGGTGACGCTGGAAGAGCGCTGGCTCGAACTGCAGGGCGAGATCGAGGCCATCAACGCCGCGGCCTGACCGGCCCTGCGATGATCGGGGGCGGTTCGCCGACGACGACATCGCCGGGCTGATCCGCGAGCGAATGCCCGGCAAGCACCAGACCCCAGCCCGCGGACATCACGCCGCAATCCACCCGAAGGAGACTCACCATGGCCATCGACGCCAAGATCTACACCGCCACCGCCACCGCCACGGGCGGCCGCGCCGGCACCGCCAAGAGCAGCGACGACCGCCTGGCGGTCACCCTGTCCACGCCCAAGGCCCTGGGCGGCGACGATGGCCAGGGCACCAACCCCGAGCAGTTGTTCGCAGCCGGATACTCGGCCTGCTTCATCGGTGCGATGAAGGCCGTGGCTGGGCGCCAGAAGCTCAGTTTGCCGGCCGAGGTCTCGATCACGTCCAGCGTCGCCATCGGGCCGATGACAGGCAAGGCCGGCGCCTTCGGTGTTTCTGTCGACATGGCCATCAGCGTCCCCGGCATGGACCGCGCTGCGGCCGAGGCCCTGGTCGCCGCGGCCCACGAGGTTTGCCCGTACAGCAATGCCACGCGCGGCAATATCGAGGTCACATTGAAGGTGGTCTGACGACGGCCGCGTGACACCCCCGTGACCCGGGGGCTCGATCCGCCCCTGGCCGGCCAGGCCGTCACGGCTTCGTCACAAGGGGTTTTTAAGGTCAGTTTCTGCAACGCACAGGAGCTCAGACCGTGACACTTCGCCCCATCCTCTCTGCAATGGCCGCCGCCGTGGCGCTGGCTTTCGTCACACCGTCCCAGGCCGCCAACCCGATTGCCGCGATCACCCCGCTGTGGACCTTCAACCACAACGTCGCACCGACCATCGGTCGTTCCTCGGAAATCCTGCTCTTCGACGCCGCAACGCAGGCCCTGTGGGTCACGGGTGGCAACGGCCTGGACGTGCTGGACCTGGCTGGCAACCGCATCCAGACCTTCACCAGCACGGCCTTCGGCAGCATCAACAGCCTGGCCATCAGCGGCAACACGCTGGCCGTGGCCTTCACCAACGGCACCGACGCCGGCCTGCCCGGCAACGTGCAGTTCTTCGACACCACCACCTTCCTGAGCCAGGGCGCGAACGCCGCCCTGCTGGGCGGAGTCACGGTGGGTGCCGTCCCGGACATGCTGACCTGGACCGCCGATGGCAACCGCCTGCTGGTGGCCATCGAGGGCGAACGCCAGAGCGACAGCAACAACCCTCCCGGCGGTGTCAGCCTGATCGACGTCAGCCGCACGGGGAACAGCCTGTCAACCAGCGTCAACACCGCCAACTTCACCGCCTTCGACAGCCAGGTGGCCAGCCTGCGCGCCAGCGGTGTGCGCATCGTCGGCAACACGCTGCCCTCAGTGGCCTTCGAGCCCGAGTACATCGCGATCGCGCCCAACGGACTGACGGCACAGGTGACGCTGCAGGAGAACAACGCCATTGCCGAACTGAACCTGCAGACCGGCCAGTTCACCCGCATCCTGCCGCTGGGCAGCAAGGACTTCAACGCAGCCGGCAATGCCATCGACCCGAGCGACCGGGACAATGCCGTCGGCATCTTCCGCAACATTCCGGTGAAGGGCCTCTACATGCCCGACGCCATCGTCAGCTACAGCGCCGGCGGCCAGGCCTTCTTCGTGATGTCCAACGAAGGCGACGCCTTCGTCGACGACGACGACATCGTGCGCCTGGGCAATGACGCCTATGTGCTGGATGCCACGGCATTTCCGGACGCGGCGGTGCTGAAACAGGACAGCAATCTGGGCCGGCTGAACGTGCTGCGCAACGGCGCCACCGGAGAACTGGCCACGGGCACCCCGGCAACGGAGATCGTGACACTCGGCGGGCGCAGCTTCTCGATCCGCGACGCCGACGGCAACCTGGTCTTCGACAGCGGCAACCAGCTCGAGGTGGCGGCCCTGGCCGCAGGCGTCTATGCCGACGGCCGCAGCGACGACAAGGGTGTGGAACCCGAAGGCGTGGCGGTGTTCGAGCTGGCCGGTCGCACCCTGGCCTTCATCGGCCTGGAGCGCACCACACGCAGCGCCGTGGCCATCTACGACATCACCGACCCTGCGAACTCCAGCTTCCTGCAATTGCTGGTGTCCAGCGACACGAGCGTGCTGCGACCCGAAGGCCTGGCGGCGTTCGAAAGCAACGGCCGCTTCTTCCTGGCCGTGGGACACGAGTCGACCGTCGACAACATCATCGCCGGCAGCGGGTCCAACCGCACCGTGCTGTTCGAGATCTCGCCCGTGCCCGAGCCCGGCACCTATGCACTGATGCTGCTGGGCGTGCTGGGCGTGGCCGCTTTCGCCAGAAGGTCGAGCAGCAAGGCCACTCGAGCCTGAGCGGCACTGCTCTCGGCGCTGGCTGCCCGGCTGCGCGCCAGGTCCCCCACCACGCGGCCGCTGGCACAGCGCGTGCTCAGGCGCAAGGCCACCCCGGCTTGCGCAGCGCGGTCAGCGGCGGCCTCCAGCTCGGCGTGCAGGGTGCCATTGCCGGTGCCCGCCAGCACCAGGCCGTCGAAGCCGGCGGCCACGGCAGCGTCGACCAAGGCTGCATCGAAGCCGGCGTGGCTGGTGATCCAAGCGACGCGAGGCCAGCGTGCCAGCGGCCAGTCGCACAGCGCAGCACCCAGGGCCTGCCCCTGCGGCCAGGGCCTCAGGGGCAGCACCCGCCCTTCTTCGACCAGGGCCACCGGGCCGGCGGGCGCTGAATCGAAAGCCTGAAGCCGGTACGCGTCGACCTTGCGCACCTCGTCGCCGGCATGCACCTGGCCGGCGAAGGCCAGCAGGACACCCCGCGCGCCTGGTGTTCTTGCCACGGTCACCGCATCGACCAGGTTCTGCGGGCCGTCGGCCTGCAGCGAAGTGGCCGGGCGCATCGCTGCGGTCAGCACAACGGGCTTGGCCGGGGCCAGCACCCGTTGCAGGAAGAAGGCGGTTTCCTCGAGCGTGTCGGTGCCATGGGTGATGACCACGCCCACCACCTCGTCGCGGGCCAGTTCTGCCGCCAGCAAGCGCACCAGTGCCTGCCACAGCGCATGCGACATGTCCTTGCTATCGATCTGCGCCAGTTGCAGCGTGCGCAGCGGAACGCCTGCCAGCGCCGGCACGGCCGCCACCAGTTCGGCCACGCCAAGCTCGCCAGCGCGGTAGCCCAGGTTGTCTTCGGCATGCGCGGCACGGCCGGCGATGGTGCCGCCGGTGGCGACAAGCAGCAGATGCGGCGGGGTGTTTGCCATGAACGCGGTTTATGGATGAAAATACAGTGGCTGGACAAAACGACAGTCCAGGAAGGGTGAACCCAGATGAAGTCCAGCACGACCGAAAACCCGAAACTCACGCCGCGCCAGCAGCAGATTCTGGACCTGGTGCAAAGCGCCATCGAACGCACCGGCGCGCCACCCACCCGCGCCGAGATCGCCGCCGAACTCGGCTTCAAGTCGGCCAACGCCGCCGAAGAACACCTGCAGGCCCTGGCGCGCAAGGGTGTGCTGGAACTGGTCAGCGGCACCTCGCGCGGCATCAGACTGAAAAGCGACACCCTGCGTTCGCTGGCTCAAGCCCGGCTCAGCCAGTTCGGCAAGCAATACAGCCTGCCCCTGCCAGACCTGGCCCAGCTCTGCCTGCCCCTGGTCGGCCGGGTCGCCGCCGGCAGCCCCATCCTGGCGCAGGAACACATCGACCAGACCTTCCAGTTCGAGGCCTCCTTGTTCCAGCGCCGCCCCGACTACCTGCTGAAGGTGCGCGGCATGAGCATGCGCGACGCCGGCATCATGGATGGCGACCTGCTGGCGGTGCAGAAAACCAGCGAAGCAAAGAACGGCCAGATCGTCGTCGCCCGCCTGGGCGACGACGTCACCGTCAAGCGCCTGCACAAGGTCGGCAGCCGCATCGAACTGCTGGCCGAGAACCCCGACTTCAGACCCATCGTCGTCGCGCCCGGTACCGACTTCGCGCTGGAAGGCGTGGCCGTGGGCCTGATCCGCAACACCCTGCTGATGTAGCGCCATGAACACTGCCGCTGCCCTGTCGCCCCCGCGTGCTCTGAAGCCGCGCAAAGCCCGCCATGCGGGCGAATGTGAACAGCTCGAACAGCTGCCGAACATCGGCCCCAGCCTGGCTGAAGACCTGCGCAGCATCGGCGTGGTGCTGCCGCAGGACCTGGTCGGCGGCGACGCCTTCCAGCTTTATCAGGCACTGTGCAGGGCCAGCGGCAAGCGCCAGGACCCTTGCGTGCTCGACACCTTCCTGGCCGCCACCGACTTCATGCGCGGGGCACCGCCCCGACCCTGGTGGACCTACACCGCGCAGCGCAAGCTGCAGTTCGGCACGGTCTGAAGCAGCGCCCTGGCTCAGGGCTGGGTGGAGGGCAGCACCAGCACCTGCTCCGGCGGCACATCGGCCCACAGGGGAACGTAGTCGCCGCGCCGCCAGGGCTCGGCAAAGCTGCGGTACAGCGGCGAAAAGACGATGCCGCTCTGACCGGTGGAATGCATCACCCGTGAATTCGCCGGTGTGCCCAGGTCGTACAGCGCCCGCAGGCTTGGACCGTGCTCGTCCAGGTAGAGCTCGCCGGTGGTCTCGTCAGGACGCAGACCCACGCGTGACACGTTCACCGTGTGCGTGTCGCCCCCCACAGGCACGCGCAATTCGAACAAGCCCGCCAGGGCCTTCACCCGGCTGAACGGCCGATGTTCAGAACGTGCCAGGTGGGCCCGGCCCCATTGCCAGCGCGCCGGATCGTCCCCGAAACGGGCTTGCAGTTCGGCCAGCGCCCGCGAGAAAGCGGCGTCGGACTGCATCGCGCAGGTCTCGGGCACAGGCGTGTTGCGGTCATCGCACCAGCTGTTGTCGCCAGCCGCCATGGTCGTACCCAGCACCTCGCTGTGGGTGCGGGTGCGCAGGCTGCGTTGCCACAATTCGGCACCCGCATCGTCGGCGAACAAGCCTTCGGCCAGTTGCCGGTGCCAGGCCCAGAAAATCAGCGGTGCAGCGGCTTCGGCCGTCATCTGCCCGTCGAAACCCTGAAGCTGCGCCTGCGCCGCAGTGGCCAGCGGGTGGCTGGACTGCGCCTTCAGCAACCAGGGCAACAGCACCGGCACGGCCAGCGAACGGGTGTCCATCTGCAGTGCGGCCATGTCGTCCAGTGTGTGCTTCGGACGTGAGCGCAGCACCTGTTCGATGCGCTGCTGGCGCCACGGCGGGGCCCATTCGCTGGTCAGGAAGTGTGGATAGCCGGGCTCGGTGATGCGCTGGTTGGCGGTGGCAATGAAGCCTTCGGCTGCCTGCAGCACACGCGGCGTCTCGTCGGCTGGCACCCAGCCCACCCAGTCGTAGCGCGCATCCCAGCCGGGGGCGGGCACGTAACCCATCAGGTCGTGGTCGGGGCCGCGCAGTGGCACGCGGCCGGGTGCCACCATCGCGATCCGGCCGTCTCGGTCGGCCACCACCATGCTCTGCATCGGGGCCACCCAGCGCCGGCTGGCGGCCAGGAAGTCGTCGACCGACTGCGCACGGTTGAAAGCCAGCGCCGGGCCCAGGGGGTCATTGTCCGGGTCCAGGGCGGTCCAGCGCATGGCCAGCACGAACGGCATGGCCGTGGGTGTTCCGGGTTTCCCGAGCACATCGTCGGCATGGCCGGCGTCGCTGATCACTGGCCCGTGGCGGCTGCGACGCACGGTGATCTCGACGTCGGGGCGGCCCTTGACGCGGATGATCTCGGTGTCCGTTTCAAAGCGCGCCCAGCCTTCGGGAGTGCGGTAGCGGCTGGGGTCGCTGGGGTCGACCTGCTCCAGGTAAAGGTCCTGCACGTCGGGCGCGGTGTTGGTGAAACCCCAGGCCAGGTGCTCGTTCGCGCCCAGCACCACCCCGGGCAGGCCAGGCAGAGTGGCGCCGGCCACTGTCAAGCCCGGTGATTCCAGACGCGCGAAGTACCACAGCGCGGGCGTGCTCAGCTTCAGATGCGGGTCGTTGGCCAGCAAGGGCTTGCCAGTGGCGCTGCGCTTGCCTGCCAGGACCCAGTTGTTCGAGCCCACGCCCTCCACTCCCGAAGGCGGCGCAGCATCGGCCATGCGCGTCAGACCGTCGAGCCAGCCCTGCTTCTGCGTCGCCGTTCCCAGCTTCAAGCCGCGGTACAGGGCGGCGTAGTCCGCCACCGGCAGCGGCACTTCGCCCGGGTAGGGCGGCAACAATTGCTGGATGCGGTGCACCGGCATCACCAGGGAAAGCCGCAGTCGCAGCAGCTCGCTCGACCAATTGCCGCCCAGGTCCCAGGCCATCATCAGGGCCCAGGCCAGGCTGTCGACCGGGGTCCAGGCCTCGGGCTGCAGGCCCAGCAGCAGGAATTCAGGCGGCCGGGCGCGCAGGCCGTCGGAGATGACTGCGTTCACGCCGTCGGTGTAGGCCTGCAGCAGCGTCCGCGACTCGGGCGCCAGGTTGTTCCACTGCACTTGTGCCGCCCGGTGCACACCCAGCGCCCGCAGGAAACGGTCGCCGTCCAGGGCTCCCGGGCCGAAAGCCTCGGCCAGGCGGCCGGCGCCGATGCGGCGATGGGTTTCCATCTGCCAGAGCCGGTCTTGCGCATGGGCCACGCCCAGACCCCAGGCGAGGTCGTGTTCGCTCGTGGCTCGGATGGTGGGGATGCCGTGCAGGTCGCGCTCGATCCGGACCTCGGCCCTGGCACCCGGCAGCATGAGCGTACCGGCCGTCACCGGCAAGGCGCGCTGGGCGTAGCCAAGCAGCAGCGCCGCGCACAGCGCCAGCAGCATCAGCAGGCCGAAGGCCAGACGTCGAATCCACTTCATTCCGGGTTCCAGGCTGCGCAGGGCCGGCAAGACTAACCCGGCGCGTGTCGCAGTCGTGAACTGCCCGGCGAAGCCGCCGCTTCTCGCGCCATTGGCTCAGTGGCCGCAGGGGCACCATGGGCTCAGGTTCAAGCACCGCCCATCCGATAACCAGATCATGAGACCGCTGAACATCCTGTCGCGCTGGCACCCCAGGTCCACCCTGGGCCCGGGAAACAGCACCCACCTGGGTGTACAGCCGCCGTCGCTGCGCCAGGCACCGGAATCGGCCTGGCACCGGGTGTTGTTCTGGCTGTTGGCACCGGCGCCCGGCCAGGCCGCGCCGCCCATGAATCGTGTACCGGGCATCCGCGTGGAATTCATGCGCGCGGTGGCCGATGTCGACAGCGAAGAAGCCGACCAGCTGCGCGACCGCATCGCCCTGGCCCGCTCGCTGCGCGAACTGTGGCACCTGCGGACCGAAGTCTTTCGCGTCGTCGGACTGGCCTACAGCCAGCGCGAGGCTGAGGGACGGCTGTCCTTGCTGAACCGCCATTTCCCCACCCGTGCACCGCGTTCGCAGTTCGGATCCCTCTGATGAATTCTCCGCTCCTGACCCCTCCGGCCTCGGCTCCGCGCCACTTCACGAGCGCCCAGACCCTGGGTGTCGGCCTGCCAGGTGACCGCCAGGCCCGCATCGCCGCCCGCCGCGCATTCGTCGACCTGAAACAGACCTACCTGCTGGCCCTGGGCGAAGTGCCCGAAAACGAAGCCGGGTGGCTGCGCACGCAAGTGCGCTCAGCCGAAGAACCCGCCGACTTGTGGCTGCTGCGCGGCCCGGTGTTCGCCGCCTTGACAGGTGTCGACCCGGAAACCCGCCGCCGCCGCCAGATGCTGCGTCGGGGGCTGGATTCGGTCTTTGCCGACAGCGAACCGCCCAGCAGCTTCGCGCCGCTGTAAAGCGGCACCTGGCCCGTTCAGGCCAAGGCGGCCTTGACGCGGTGGCGGAAGGTCTGGCGGAACTTCTCGACCTTCGGCGCCACGACCATCGCGCAGTAACCCTGGCCGGGGTGCTGGGCAAAGTAGTGCTGGTGGTAGGCCTCGGCCCGCGAGTAGCTGTCCTCGCGCTCGATTTCGGTGACCACCCGGCCCTTCAGATGCTCGTTCAGTTCGGATCGCACCGCCTGCGCCACGGCCTCCTGGTCGGGCGTGTGCCAGTAGATGCCGCTGCGGTATTGCGTGCCAATGTCGTTGCCCTGCCGGTTCAGCGTGGTCGGGTCGTGAACGACGAAGAAGATTTCAAGCACCTCGCGCAGGCCGATGCGCTCGGCGTCGAAGCTGACGCGGATGACCTCGTTGTGCCCGGTGGTCCCGGTGCACACCTGTTCGTAGCTGGGATTCGGCACATGTCCGTTGCTGTAGCCGCTTTCGACGGCGAGCACACCGTCGACCTGCTCGAACACCGCCTCGGTGCACCAGAAGCAACCTCCGCCGAGGGTGATGACCTGTTGTTTCATGGACTTTCCTGCGCTTTCGGGGTTGTCGCCAGAATGCCAGCGGCCACGGCCGGGGACTCTTTACACTGAAGCCTGATTATCCGGAGATGCACCATGGCCGCGAAGTTCCAGTGGGATGACCCTTTCCAGCTCGATGCGCAACTGAGCGACGACGAGCGTGCGGTGCGCGACGCCGCCCACACCTACTGCCAGGAACGCCTACAGACGCGGGTGTTGATGGCTGCACGCCACGAGAAGTTCGACCGCGAGATCATGAACGAGATGGGTGAGCTGGGCCTTCTGGGCAGCACCATCGAAAACTATGGCTGCGCCGGCCTGAACCATGTCTGCTACGGCCTGGTGGCACGCGAGGTCGAACGCGTGGACAGCGGCTACCGCAGCGCGATGAGCGTGCAGAGCAGCCTCGTGATGCACCCCATCCACGCCTACGGCAACGAGGAACAGCGCCAGAAATACCTGCCGAAGCTGGCCAGCGGCCAGTGGGTGGGCTGCTTCGGCCTGACCGAGCCCAACCACGGCAGCGACCCCGCCGGCATGCTGACCCGCGCCACCCCCGCCATGCGCGACGGCGTGGCCGGCTTCGTGCTGAAAGGCAGCAAGATGTGGATCACCAACAGCCCCATCGCCGACGTCTTCGTCGTCTGGGCCAAGAAGGTGAACGACGATGGCACGGTCGGCGGCCAGGAAGCCATCCACGGCTTCATCCTGGAAAAAGGCATGAAGGGCCTTTCGGCGCCGAAGATCGAAGGCAAGATGAGCCTGCGTGCCAGCATCACCGGCGAAATCGTCATGGACGACGTCTTCGTGCCCGACGCGCAGCTTCTGCCGAACGTCAGCGGCCTGAAGGGCCCGTTCGGCTGCCTGAACAAGGCGCGCTACGGCATCGCCTGGGGCGTGCTGGGTGCGGCTGAATTCTGCTGGCATGCCGCGCGCCAGTACACGCTGGACCGTCAGCAGTTCGGCCGCCCGTTGGCCGCCAACCAGCTCATCCAGAAGAAGCTGGCCGACATGCAGACCGAGATCACGCTGGGCCTGCAGAGCGTGCTGCGCGTGGGCCGGCTGATGGACGACGGCCAGGCCGCCCCGGAGATGATCAGCCTGATCAAGCGCAACAGCTGCGGCAAGGCGCTGGACATCGCGCGCGCGGCGCGCGACATGCACGGCGGCAACGGCATCCACGACGAATACCACGTCATCCGCCACATGATCAACCTCGAGACCGTGAACACCTACGAAGGCACGCACGACATCCATGCGCTGATCCTGGGGCGGGCGCAGACGGGATTGCAGGCCTTCTTCTGACACCCATGCGCCAAGGTGCGGGCGGCGCTGGCGGAAGCGCATGAACGCGGCGCTGCTGGCGCTGGGCATCGAGTCGTGGAAACCGGCCATCGGGGCGCTGCTGCTGCCGCCCGTGCCCTTCCTGCTGCTGGTGCTGTTGGGCGCCTGGCAACTCCTGCACAGGCGGCTGTTGGGCTGGTCCTTGCTCCTGCTGGCTTGCGCCGGCATCTGGCTGTCGGCCACCACCGCGGTGTCTCACCACGCCCGCCAGACGCTGCTGCGGCCACCGCCAGTGCTGCCTCCGGCCGAGATCGAGCGGCTGCGCCGTGCGCCGCAGACTGTGGTGGTCGTGCTCGGCGGCGGGCGCATTCCGCTGGCGCTGGAATACGGTACCGCGCAGCTTCACCCGCGCAGCATCGAACGCCTGCGTTACGGCATCCACCTGGCCCGGCAGACCAGCCTGCCCATGGCCTTCAGCGGCGGTGTGGGCTGGGGCGGGCGAGACGGTGCTTCGGAAGCGGAAATCGCCGGGCAGACGGCACAAACCGACTTCGGCTTCAAGATCCGCTGGCAGGAAGGCGAGTCACGCGACACCCGCGAAAACGCCGCGCGCACCGTGGCCCTGCTGCGCGATCAGGGCGTGCGCCACATCGTGCTGGTGACTCACGGCTACCACATGCCCCGCGCCGGTCGGGCCTTTCGCGAGGCCATCGCCGCCGGGCCTGTGCCGATCCAGCTGACCCTGGCGCCGATGGGCGTGGGCGCCGACACCCGACTGCGGGCCGGCAACTGGTTGCCCAGCCTCAGCGGGGCCGAGGAAACCAGGCTGGTGCTGCACGAATGGCTGGGTCTGCTGATGGGTGCCTGATCACCGCAGAACTGCAGCCTGGCGGCCGTCAGATCAGCAGCGCCCCGATGAAGATGCCCACCATCATGAAAGCGATGACGACCTTGGCCACCAGCCCGGCCATGATGCCCAGCCAGGTGGCCACGCCCACCTTTACGGCGTTCTTCTGGTCGCGCCGGGCAAGATATTCGCCCACGGCGGCACCCACCAGCGGCATGAAGAGCACCCCCACGATGCCCATGAACAGACCCACCACCGTGCCGATGGCCGCACCCACCAGGGCCTGCCGGCTGGCCCCCACCCGCTTGGCACCCAGCAGCCCGGCAACGAAGTCCAGCACCCAGGCCAGTACCGCCAGCACAGCCACGAAGACGAGGGTGGTCACGGTCACGCGGCTGAAATCGTCGATCCAGGCCCCCAGCACGATGCCGGCCAGCACGAAGGCCGTGCCCGGCAGCGCCGGCAGCACGGTGCCGGCAAGACCGACCAGAATGAGGGCAACGCTCAGGGTCCAGAGCAGGGCAATCGACATGTGAGGGCGTCAGGCGCAGGTGAACACGCCAGTCCGGCGCCGGCGAATATTGCATGCTGACGGGTCATACTGCACCCACACCGAAAGGGGCCTTGGTTTGCCATCTGGCGCCCCCATGTGCAATGGCGTCACACTTCGGTTTGAATGGGCCGCGGGCCCGATCTCGAGACAAAGGACTGCTTGAATGAACATCTGGATGAATCGCGCCATGACCCTGGCCCTCGGCGCAGCCGTTTGCCTGACCACGGTGATTCCCCTGGACGCCGAAGCCAAGCGCCTGGGCGCTGGCCGTTCGCAGGGCATGCAGCGTGACATGCCTGCGCGCACGGCACCCGACGCACCGCCCGCCAAGCCGGCCCAACCGGCGCAGGGCGCCAACCCCGGCGCACCCGCTGCTGCGGCTGCTGGCGGCGCGGCTGCGGCCGCAGGCAAGCGTTCCTGGCTGGGACCCATTGCCGGCCTGGCCGCCGGCCTGGGCCTGGCAGCATTGTTCAGCAGCATGGGCCTGGGCGCAGAACTCGCCAACTTCGTGATGCTGGCCCTGCTGGGTGTCGCTGCGTTCTTCCTGGTGCGATTCCTCATGGCGCGGTTTGGTCGCGGTGCCAACCAGGGCGGCCCGGCGCTGGCCAGCGCTGCCGGCGGCAACGGCGGCAACAACAGTTTCCGCCAGGCCAGCCCGCAGACCGCCACGCCGGTCAAGCCCGCCGCTCCTGTGTTCGTCGACGAGCGGCCTGCGGCCTTCAAGCCCGCGCCCGAGCCCGTGGCGGCGGCAGCCCCTGTGGCTGCGGCTGCACCGGTGGCAACCGCCGCACCGGTGGCAGCGGCATTCGTCCCGGCTGCTTTCGACAGCGAAGGCTTCGCACGCATCGCCAAGATGATCTTCATCCGCATGCAGACGGCCAATGACGCTGGTGACCTGAACGACCTGCGCCGCTTCACCACGCCGGAAATGTTCGCTGCCATCCGCCTGGACATCCAGGACCGCAACGGTGCTGTCCAGACCACCGACGTGGTGAGGGTCGACGCGCAGGTGCTGGACGTGGCCGACGAATCCGACCGTCAGATCGTCAGCGTGCGCTTCACCGGACAGGTGGTCGAAGAAGCCGGCGCTGCCGCGACCGACTTCGACGAGATCTGGCACCTGGTGAAGGACGCCGACAGCGCCGACAGCGCCTGGGCCATCGCCGGCATCGAGCAGAACCAGAAGTCCTGAAGTCCCGGGCGGAGGGCGCGCGGCCGCTACCATCGCGGCCATGAGCCTTCCGTTCCACGCCCGCCGCCGCGCCACCCTGGTGCTGGCACTCGTCGCAGCCGCCTTGAGCGGCTGCGCTGCTTTGCAGGCTCCACCTGTCGCGCCTTCAGGCCCGCCCCTCGTGCCGCCCGCCGCCATGCGGGTCGAGGGCGTGCCCGCACTGTCCCTGGCCGTGCTGGGCCCGATTCAGCGCTACAGCCAGGTGCTGGGCCATGGTGTCGTCGACTGGCACCCGCAACGCCGCGAGATGCTGGTAGCGCACCGGCTGCCCGGTTCCAGCACGACCCAGATCTTCCGCCTGCGCAGCCCGATGGCGGCGCTGGAGCCGCTGACCGACAGCGCTGACCCGGTGAGCAGCGCGCGCTGGGAACCTGCCCAGGGCCGCCATATCGTCTTCACCCGCGGCACGGGCGGCGACGAGGTCTTCCAGCTGTTCCGGCTGGACCCGGAAAGCCGCAGCACCACGCAGATCACGCCGTCGGGCCAGCGCCACGCCTTCGGTGCCTGGGTGCCGGCGGCACCTGGGCAGGCGTCGCAGCTGCTCTACACCTCGGTGCCCATCGACCGCACTGCGCAAGGCGGCAGCCGGACCAGCATCAGCACCAGCCTGACCCTGGTCGACCCGATGAACCCGGCAGGCGCGCGCCAGGTGGCCGAATTGCCAGGCGGCGGCTGGTTCGGGGTCGAGGTCTCACCCGACGGTCGGCAGGCCGCCATGACCCGCTATGTCTCGGCCACGAACAGCGAGGTCTGGCTCGTCGACCTGGCCAGCGGCCAGCGCCGCCAGATGCTGCCCGCTGCCGGCGAAAGCCTGACGGCGAGCCACTTCGCCGCGGGCTGGTCGCCCGACGGCCAGGCCTTGTTCGTCGTCAGTGACCGCGCCAGCGAGTTTCGCGAACTGATGCGTCTGGACATGACGACGCCAGCCCCGGCCGGGCTGAAGCGCCTGACCGCCCCGATTCCCTGGGACATCGAAGACGGCAACCTGGCCCCGGGCAGCGGCCTGCTGGCATTGACGGCCAACGTCGACGGCCGCGACGAACTGCGCCTGCTCGACGCCAGAACAGGCGCCGAGAAGCCCCTCCCTGCCGCTGCCCGGCTGCCCGTGGGCAGCGTCGGCAGCCTGCGCACCCATCCGGCCACCGGTGAGCTGGCCATGGTCATCAGCGGGGCGAAGGCGCCAGCGCAGGTCGTGACGATGGACCCGAAGACCGGCACCGTCGACACCTGGACCCGGCCCGTCACCCCGGCCGGGCTGGACCTGAGCAACCTGCCCGACCCCGAGATCGTGCGCTGGAAAAGCTTCGACGGACGCACCATCAGCGGCATCCTGTACCTGCCGCCGGCGAAGTTCACGGGTCGGCGGCCGGTCTACATGTCGGTGCACGGCGGGCCCGAGGCGCAGTCGAAACTGGGATGGAAGGGCCGGCTGAACTACCTGACCCAGGAAATGGGCATCGCCGTTTTCGAACCGAACGTGCGCGGCTCATCGGGCTACGGCAAGACCTTCCTGAACCTGGACAACGGCCGCCTGCGGGAAGACTCGGTCAAGGACATGGGCACGGCCATCGACTGGATGGCCACGCACCCGAGGCTGGACAACCGTCGGGTGGTGGTTGGCGGCGGCAGCTACGGCGGCTACATGGCGCTGGCCGCCAGCGTCAGGCTCGCCGATCGCATCGCAGGGGCGGCATCCACGGTCGGCATCAGCAATTTCGTCACCTTCCTCGAGCGCACTGAAAGCTATCGCCGCGACCTGCGGCGCGTCGAATACGGCGACGAGCGCGACCCGGCAATGCGCAGCTTCCTGGAAAGCATTTCGCCGCTGAACCTGACCGACCAGATCAGCAAGCCGCTGCTGGTGGCGCAGGGCAAGAACGACCCGCGCGTGCCCTGGACGGAAAGCGAGCAGATCGTGCGCAAGCTGCAGGCCAAGAACCGCCCGGTCTGGTACCTGCTGGCCGACAACGAAGGGCATGGATTCGCACGGCGCGAGAACGCCGACTTCTACTTCGCCACGCTGGTGCGGTTCCTGCAGGACACCGTGCTGAAATAGCCTGAGGCCAGCAGCGCTTCAGGCCCTCAGCAGACCCCGCGCTTCGCCCCAGACACGCTGCACCCAGACAGCGGCAGGCTCACCCGGGCTGCACAAGACGGCGGCCTGTCCGGCCCAGGCTTGCAGACGCTGCAGGTCGCCGGCCTGTTCTGCTTCCCGGCGCATCGCGGCCGTCAGGCCACGCTGCACCGGATACGGCGCTGGCGCAGGGGCGTCGGCCGCCGCCGCCGCACGCACATAGGCATTGCCGATGGCGCGAGCCCAACGGCCGGAGAAGGCCTGGGTCAGTCGCGTGTCAGTCGCCGCCAGTCCGGGCAAAGCCTGGGCCCAAGCCGCTGAAATGCCCGCTTCAGGGCTGGTCAGCAAGGCCGTACCGACCTGCACCGCACTGGCACCGAGCATCAGCGCAGCAGCCACGCCGCGGCCATCAGCCACAGCCCCCGCGGCCACGACGGGCACGCGCACGGCGTCCACCACCTGCGGCAGCAGCGCAAACAGGCCGACAGCATCGTCTCGGCCACGCGAGGCATCGAAACAGCCGCGATGGCCGCCGGCCTCGGCACCCTGGGCGACGACGACGTCGGCACCGGCGGCTTCGGCCAGCCGCGCTTCTGCAGGCGTGGTCACGGTGGCGAACCAGGCCACACCGGCGGCCCGGAAGCGTTGCACCCAGGCGGCGGGCAGCAGGCCCATGATGGTGGACACCGCCGCGGGCCGGGCCTGGAGCACGGCGAGGCACTGGGCGTCGAAATCGGGCGGGGCGGCGTCGCCGGCGGCGGCCGGCACCTGCGGGCCGAACCCGGCGAGGAACTGGCGCAGAGCCGCTTCGTGGCGGGCGTCGCGCACCGGGGTCGGGTCGGGTACCCACAGGTTCAGCTGCAGCGGGCCTGGGGTCTGGAGGCGGAAGTCGCTCACCCAGCGGGCAATGTCAGCGGGCTCGAGCAGCAAGGCCCCGGCCGCGCCCATGCCACCGGCGTTCGCCACGGCCGCGGCCAGCGCCACCGGCGATGCGCCAGCCATCGGCGCCATCAGCAAGGGCAGGCCCAGGCCGAAGCGGTGGGCAAAGGCCTGGCTGCGATCCAGCGGCCGCTCAGCCAAGGCCGTTGCTCGCGCGCTTCAGTGCGGTGACCTCGATCTCGATGCGCATGCGCGGGTCGGCCAGGCCGGCCTGCAGCATGGTCGCCGCCGGCCGCACCTCGCCGAAAGCGGCGCGAAGCACGGGCCAGCACGGTTCGAAGTCCTCGGTCTTCGGCAACAGGTAGTGCACACGCACCACGTCGGCCAGGCTGGCTCCAGCCTGAAGCAGGGCGGATTCGATGTTGCGCAGGCATTGAGCGGCTTGCTCGACGACGTCGTCGCTGATCGTCATCGCCGCATAGTCGAAGCCCGTGGTTCCCGAGACAAAAACCCAGTCGCCGGCAACAACGGCGCGCGAATAGCCGATGTCGGCCTCGAAGCGCGAACCCGAACCGATCAGTCGCCGCTCGTCGGCCACTGCCGCTGCAGCCTGCCCTGCGCCTTGCCAGAGCTGGAAGATATTGCCTTCGGGATCGTGCCCGTCGCACATCGTGCGGGTCTGCCCCAGACGGGTGGTCGTCCATTCGCGCACCACCGGGTCGACCGCGCCGCCCAGCGCCGCTGCGTATGCCCGCGACGCGGCGAGGCTGGCCACGCCGAACACAGGCTTGACGGGCGTGTTCTCGCGCCTTTGCGGCGGCTGGACGATGACGATGCCTTGTGCGTACCGGGCCGGTATGGCGTGCACGGTCAGCTGCGAATCGCCCGCCAGCAGCACCGCATGCGTCTGGTCGCCGCCCGCGGCTGCCATGCCGCAGACCTGCTGGTAGAAAGCCGCCAGGCGCGGCATGTCCTTGGCGAAGATGACGGCGCCGGTCAGTCCTGTCGTCATCTCAGGCCACCCAGGCTCTGGCGTTGCGGAACATCCGCATCCATGGGCTGTGCTCGCCTGGCGCGCCCGGCGACCAGCTCATCTGGATGTTGCGGAACACCCGTTCGGGGTGCGGCATCAGAGCCGTGAAGCGGCCGTCGGCGGTGGTCACCGCGGTCAACCCGGCGGGGCTGCCGTTCGGGTTGAACGGATAGGCCTCGGTGGCCGCGCCGGTGTTGTCGACGAAGCGCATCGCGCGGTGCACGGCGCCAGGGTTGCCGCGCTGGCTGAAGTCGGCACGGCCTTCGCCATGGGCCACGGCAATCGGCATCCGGCTGCCGGCCATGCCCTGGAAGAACAGGCTCGGGCTGTCCAGCACTTCGACCATCGACAGCCGGGCTTCGAACTGCTGGCTGGCGTTGCGCGTGAAGCGCGGCCAGGCGGCGGCGCCGGGGATGATGGGGCTGAGCGCGGCCAGCATCTGGCAGCCGTTGCACACCCCGAGTGCAAAGCTGTCGGCACGGTTGAAGAATGCGGCGAAGGCTTCGGCCAGCACCGGATTGAACAGGATGCTGCGCGCCCAGCCTTCGCCGGCGCCCAGCGTGTCGCCATAGCTGAAGCCGCCGCAGGCCACCAGGCCGCGGTAATCGGACAGCTTCGCGCGGCCGGCCTGCAGGTCGGACATGTGAACGTCGAAGGTGTCGAAGCCGGCCTGGTCCATGGCCCAGGCCATTTCCAGATGCGAGTTCACGCCTTGTTCGCGCAGGATGGCCAGCTTGGGCCGGGCGGTGTGCACGAACGGGGCAGCGACGTCCTGCTGCGGATCGAAGCTCAGATGCTGGTGCAGGCCCGGGTCGGCCGGGTCGCCAGCGGCCGCATGTTCTGCATCGGCGCAGGCCGGGTTGTCGCGCTGCTGCGCGATGCGCCAGCTCACACCGTCCCACTGCTGCTGCAGGTCCTGCACGCTGGCGCTGAACTGCAGCTTGGTGTCGCGCCAGACTTCGACCACGCCGCGCTCGTTGGGCTTGCCGATGAAGTGCGCATGGCGGCTCAGCCCGTGTTCGCGCAGGGTCTGCACCACCTCGTTGCGCACGGCGGTGGGCACCTGGATGACGACGCCCAGCTCTTCGTTGAACAGCGCCTGCAGCATCAGTTCGTTGCGGCGTTCGCTGACCTGGGTGGCCCAGTTCTTCGAATCGCCGTATTCGGCGCGGCTGTCGGCAATGCCGTCGCCTTCGGTGACCAGGATGTCCACGTTCAGGCTGACGCCCAGCCGGCCGGCGAATGCCATCTCGCACACCGCCGCCCACAGCCCGCCGTCGCTGCGGTCGTGGTAGGCCAGGATGCGGCCCTGCGCGCGCAGCGCGTTGATGGCGCCGACCAGCGACTTGAGCTGCAACGCATCGTCGACGTCTGGCACTTCATGGCCGAACTGGCCCAGCACCTGCGCGAGCATGCTGCCGCCCATGCGCTTTCGGCCCTGGCCCAGGTCGACCAGCAACAGGGTGGTGTCGCCCGACTGCAGCTGCGGCGTGAGCGTGCCGCGCACGTCGGCCAGCGTGGCGAAGGCGGTGACGACGAGCGAGACCGGCGCGGTGACCTGCAAGGCCCGCCCGCCCTCGGTCCAGCGGGTGCGCATGGACAGCGAATCCTTGCCCACCGGGATGCCGATGCCCAGCGCCGGGCACAGCTCCATGCCGATGGCATGCACGGTGTCGTACAGCGCCGCGTCTTCGCCGGGTTCGCCGCAGGCCGCCATCCAGTTGGCGCTGAGCTTGACGCGGTCGAGTTCGATGGGCGCGGCCAGCAGGTTGGTGATGGCCTCGGCCACCGCCATGCGGCCGCTGGCCGGGCCGTTCAGCGCCGCCAGCGGCGTGCGCTCGCCCATCGCCATGGCCTCGCCGCGGAAGCCGGCGTAGTCGGCCAGCGTGACGGCGCAATCGGCCACCGGCACCTGCCAGGGGCCGACCATCGGGTCGCGGTGGCTCATGCCGCCCACCGTGCGGTCGCCAATGGTGATGAGGAACCGCTTGCTCGCCACACTCGGGTGACGCAGCACGTTCAGCGCCACCGTCTCCAGTTTCACGCCAGTCAGGTCCAGCGGCGCTTCGCTGCGCGCCACGCGCCGTACCTCGCGGTGTGTCTTGGGCGGCTTGCCCAGCAGCACGTCCATCGGCATGTCGATGACACGCTCGCCCCCAGGGCCGTCTTCCAGAATCAACTGGCGTTCGCCGGTCGCCGTGCCCACCACCGCAAAAGGGCAGCGTTCGCGCGCGCACATCTGTTCGAACAGCGGCATCAGGTCGGGGTGGATGGCCAGCACATAACGTTCCTGGCTTTCGTTGCACCAGGCCTCCTTCGGTGCCAGGCCGCTTTCTTCCAGCGGCACCTTGCGCAGGTCGAAGCGGGCACCCTGCCCTGCGCCGTCCACCAGCTCCGGAAACGCATTGCTGATGCCACCGGCTCCGACGTCGTGGATGGCCAGCACCGGGTTGTTCGCACCCAGCGCCCAGCAGTGGTTGATGACCTCCTGCGCCCGGCGCTGGATTTCGGGGTTGCCGCGCTGCACGCTGTCGAAGTCCAGCGCCGCGGTGTTGGCGCCGGCTGCCATCGAACTGGCGGCCCCCCCGCCCATGCCGATGCGCATGCCCGGCCCGCCCAGTTGCACCAGCAGCGTGCCTGCGCCAAACGGCAGCTTGTGCGTCTGGGTCGCATCGATCTGCCCCAGGCCACCGGCGATCATGATGGGCTTGTGATAGCCGCGCATCACACCCGCCACCGACTGCTCGAAGACGCGGAAGTAGCCGCCCAGGTTGGGCCTTCCGAACTCGTTGTTGAAGGCAGCACCGCCCAGCGGGCCTTCGGTCATGATCTGCAGCGGGCTGGCGATGTGCGCGGGCTTGCCGATGGTACCGGCTTCCCAGGGCTCGGGCAGCCCGGGCAGGCGCAGGTGGCTGACGGAAAAACCCGTCAATCCGGCCTTGGGCCTGGCACCCCGACCGGTGGCGCCTTCGTCGCGGATCTCGCCGCCCGCGCCCGTGCTCGCGCCCGGGAAGGGGCTGATGGCGGTAGGGTGGTTGTGGGTTTCCACCTTCATCAGCACATGGGCGGTGGCTGCGCGCGCCGTGTACTGCGGCGCGTTGGTGAAGCCGTCCGGGCCCCAGCGCAGCACCGGGCTGCCGGCCATTACCGCGGCGTTGTCGCTGTAGGCCACCACGCTGTGCTGAGGGCTGGTTTTCTCTGTATGGCGGATCATGCCGAACAGCGTGTGCGGCATGGCCACGCCGTCGATGCCGAAGCTGGCGTTGAAGATCTTGTGGCGGCAGTGTTCGCTGTTGGCCTGGGCGAACATCATCAGTTCGACGTCGCTGGGGTTGCGGGCCAGGGTCCTGAACGAGGCTTCCAGGTAATCGATCTCGTCGTCCGACAGCGCCAGACCGAATTCGCCATTCGCCTGCTCCAGCGCCGCACGGCCCCGGCCCAGCACGTCCACATGCACCAGCGGGGGTGCGGGCCGGGGCTGGAACAACTGGGCGGCGGCATCGCGTTCGAAGGCCACGCTTTCCGTCATGCGGTCGTGCAGCAGGGTCGCGACGGCATCGCGTTCCTCTGCCGACAGTGGCTTGGCCGCACTGAACAGTCCGCTTTTCAGCGCCAAGCGGTACTCGGTAACCCGTTCGATGCGGCGAACCACCAGGCCGCAGTTGCGGGCGATGTCGCTGGCCTTGCTGGCCCAGGGCGACACCGTGCCCAGGCGCGGCATCACCACCACCAGCGCGCCCTCGGCCTGACCGGTGCAGGCATCGCCGTAGGTCAGGAGGGCAGCCAGCCGGTCGTGGTCGGCGGCGGCCAGCGGCTGCTCGGTGTGCACCCAGTGCACATGGCGGGCCGACACGCCCGTGACACGGGCGCAGGCCGCCTGCACCTGGACCAGCAGCGCCCGCGCGCGAAAGTCGGAGAGCGCATTGCCGCCCTCGAAGGAAACCGGTGGAGTCGGCATGGAAGAGGGCATCGAACGCTTCTGCAACGGGGCCGCTTCGGGCCAAACCACGATTTTAGGGGCCGAGTGGGATAATGCCCGGATGGCGATTCCCATCAAAACCGCTGCCGACATCGACGGCATGCGCCTGGCCGGCCGACTGGCTTCCGAGGTCCTGGACATGTTGACCCCGTACGTGAGGGCCGGCGTCACCACCAAGGAAATCGACCGTCTGGCGCATGACTACATGGTCAATGTGCAGGGCGGCATCCCGGCCACGCTGGGCTATCAGCCGGCAGGCTATCCGGCCTACCCGGCTTCACTGTGCACCAGTCTGAACGACGTCGTCTGCCACGGCATTCCCGACGACCGGCCCTTGAAGAACGGTGACGTCATCAACATCGACGTCACCGTCATCAAGAACGGTTGGCATGGTGACAACAGCCGCATGTTCGTCGTCGGCGAAGGCAGCATCGCCGCCCGCCGGCTGTGCAAGATCACCTTCGACGCGATGTGGAAAGGCATCGTCAAGGTTCGCCCTGGTGCGCGCCTGGGCGACATCGGTCACGCCATCCAGACCTTTGCGGAAAACGAAGGCTTCTCCGTCGTGCGCGAATTCTGCGGCCACGGCGTGGGCGCGAAGTTCCACGAAGAACCGCAAGTGCTGCACTACGGCCGCCCGGGCACGCTGGAAACGCTGGAGCCCGGCATGATCTTCACGATCGAACCCATGATCAACGCCGGCAAGCGCGACATCAAGGAAGACCGCAAGGGTGCCCGCCCCTACGACGGCTGGACCATCGTCACGCGCGACCGCTCGCTGTCGGCGCAGTGGGAACACAGCGTGCTGGTCACCGAGACCGGCTACGAGGTTCTCACGGTATCGGCCGGCAGCCCCGACGCGCCGGAGTTCGCCAGCGCCGGCTACGGCGGCAGTGTCGGCCGGCACCCGTCGGCCACGCTCCAGGCACCGGCGGACCGCGCCTCGGCGCTGGTCACGTCGCCCTGAGCGGCCTGCGCCCATCCTGCCTGCCATGCCTCCTGCAACCCCGCCCGGCGGCACGGCAACCGGGTCGGTGGCTGCGCTGCGCGCGCAGTTCCGAAGCGGCAAGGCGGAGTTGCTGGCCCAGTTCAACGCCAGCCGGCCGAGTTCAGCCGCCGTCACGCGCCTGTTGCGGGGCTTGATGCGCCACGTCGACGCCACTCTGGCAGAAGCCTGGGCCGATGCGATGATGCCGGCCGAGGCCACGCTGGTAGCCGCGGGCGGTTACGGCCGGGGCGAGCTCTTCCCGCATTCGGACATCGACGTGCTGGTGCTGCTGCCCAACGACGTCAAGCATGTGGCGCAACCACGCGGTGACCGCAGCGCCCCGGGCACGCCGGGCGAAGCCCTGCGCCTGGCGATCGAGCGCTTCGTCACTGCCTGCTGGGATATCGGGCTGGAGATCGGCTCCTCGGTGCGCAGCGTCGAAGAATGCCTGGAAGAAGCGCGCCGCGACGTCACCGTGCAGACGGCCTTGCTCGAGTCGCGGCGCGTGTGTGGCTCGCAACGGTTGTTCAAGCAGTTACAGGACACCCAGGCCCAGGCCATGGACCCGCGCGCCTTCCTGCGCGCCAAGACCCTGGAGATGCAGCAGCGTCACACCAAGTACGAGGGCACGCCGTACGCGCTGGAACCGAACTGCAAGGAAAGCCCTGGCGGGCTCCGTGACCTGCAGGTCGTGATCTGGGTCGCGCGCGCGGCCGGCCTCGGACGCACCTGGACAGAACTGGCTGCAAAAGGCCTGATCACGAAGTTCGAAGCCAGCCAGCTGAGCAAGCACGAGTGCACGCTCAAGCTCATCCGGGCCCGGCTGCATGCCGTGGCAGGCAGGCGCGAGGACCGCCTGGTCTTCGACCTGCAGACTGCCGTGGCCGAGAGCTTCGGCTACAAGGCCACGAAGGAACAGCGCAGCAGCGAAGTGCTGATGCACCGCTACTACTGGGCGGCCAAGGCGGTGACGCAGCTCAACCAGATCCTGATGCTGAACATCGAGGAGCGCGTCACCGACAGCGAAACCCTGCCGATGCGCCCGATCACCGCGCGCTTCCTGGACCGCGCGGGCATGCTCGAAGTGGTCAGCGACGACCTTTACCTGACGAACCCGCACGCCATCCTGGAAACCTTCCTGGTCTACCAGCAGACGCCAGGTCTGTCCGGACTGTCGGCGCGCACGCTGCGGGCGCTTTACAACGCGCGCAACGTGATGGGCGCCGACTTCCGCAAGGACCCCATCAACCGCGAACTGTTCCTGGACATCCTGCGCCAGAAGTCAGGCACCACGCACGTGATGCGGTTGATGAACCAGACCAGCGTTCTGGGCCGGTACCTGTGGGTGTTCCGCCGCATCGTCGGGCGCATGCAGCACGACCTGTTCCACGTGTACACGGTCGACCAGCACATCCTGATGGTGGTGCGCAACATGCGCCGCTTCTTCATTCCGGAGCATGCGCACGAATACCCGTTCTGCAGCCAGCTCGCGGCGCAATGGGACGCGCCATGGTTGCTGTACGTGGCCGCCATCTTCCACGACGTCGCCAAGGGCCGCGGCGGCGACCATTCCGAGCTGGGGGCCGTGGACGCGCGGCGCTTCTGCCGCGACCACGGCCTGTCGCGCGAAGACACGGCGCTCATCGAATTCCTGGTGCTGCAGCACCTGACGATGAGCCGCATCGCGCAGAAGGAAGACCTGTCCGACCCGGAAGTCATCCAACGCTTTGCCGAACTGGTGGGCACGCCGCGCCGGCTGACCGCGCTGTACCTGCTGACGGTGGCCGACATCCGCGGCACCAGCCCGCGCGTGTGGAACGCCTGGAAGGGCAAGCTGCTGGAAGACCTGTACCGCTACACCCTGCGCGCGCTGGGTGGCGCGCAGCCGAATCTGGACGCAGAGATCGAGGCGCGCAAGCAGGAAGCGCGGCAGAACCTGGCCCTGCATTCGGCGCTGCCCGGCACCGAAGAGCCGCTGTGGAAGACGCTGGAAGTCAGCTACTTCGCGCGCCACGACGCCGCCGAGATCGCCTGGCACGCCCGTTCGCTGTGGCGGCACGTGCAGGCCCAGGTGCCGATCGTGCGCGCCCGACCGTCGTCAGTGGGCGACGGGCTGCAGGTGCTGGTCTATGCGCCTGACCGACCCGACCTGTTCGCGCGCATCTGCGGCTACTTCGACAATGCCGGTTTCAGCATCCAGGACGCCAAGATCCACACCACGCGCGCCGGTTACGCGCTGGACACCTTCCAGGTCGTGAGCCTGGTCGGCGGCGCCCTGGCCGATGCCGCGCACGAGCACGACGTGCCTTACCGCGACCTGATCTCGCTGGTCGAGACCCAGGCCACGCTGGCCCTGGCCAGCAGCGGCCCGCTGCCCGAACCGCAGCGTCGCCGTGTCTCGCGCCGCGTGAAGAGTTTCCCCGTGACCCCACGCGTGTCGCTCAGCCCCGACGAACGTGCCCAGCGCTGGCTGCTCACGGTGTCGGCCAGCGACCGGTCGGGCCTGCTTTACGACGTGGCGCGCGTGCTCGCCCGCTATCAGGTCAACCTGCAACTGGCCAAGGTCAGCACGCTGGGCGAACGGGTCGAAGACACTTTCCTGGTGGACGGCGCTGCCCTGCAGCAGAGCAAGGCGCAACTGCGCATCGAGAGCGAGCTGCTCGATGCCGTCGCTTCGCCTGCCAACTGAAGGGGCCCAAGACCATGGCCATGCGCATCATCACCGCCGTCGAGGCGGTCGCCCGGCTGGCGCAGTTCGACACCGTGATCGACGCCCGCAGCGAAAGCGAGTTCGCCGAAGACCATCTGCCCGGCGCCGTCAACTGGCCGACGCTGAACGATGCCGAGCGCGCGCTGGTGGGCACCGAATACAAGCAGGTTTCAGCGTTCGACGCGCGCAAGCATGGCGCCGTGCTGGCCGCACGCAATATCGCCAGCCACATCGAACGCGAAGCACAGCAGCGCCCGCAGAGCTGGAAGCCTTTGGTGTACTGCTGGCGCGGCGGGCAACGTTCAGGCTCTCTGGGCACGGTGCTGGGCGCCATCGGTTTCACGGTGCAGGTGATGGAAGGCGGTTACCGGGAATTCCGCCGCGTCGTACTCGCTGAACTGCAGACCCTGCCGGAACAGCTGCAGTTCCACGTGCTCGGCGGCCGCACCGGTTCGGCCAAGAGCCGCTTGTTGCAGGCACTGCAACATGAAGGCGCGCAGGTGCTGGACCTGGAAGCACTGGCCGCCCACCGCGGCTCGGTGCTGGGCCCATTGCCCGGGCAGCCGCAACCCAGCCAGAAAAGCTTCGAGACGGCAGTGTGGCAGGCTTTGCGTGGCTTCGACACCGAACGCCCTGTGTTCGCCGAAAGCGAAAGCCGCACCATCGGCCGCCTGCGCGTGCCCGAATCGCTGCTCGAAAGGCTGCGCGCTTCGGCCTGCACCGCGGTGCAGATGCCGGTGGCGTCGCGCGTGGCCTTCCTGCTCGAGGACTATGCCCACTTCCTGGGCGACCCGGACATCTTCTGCAGCCGCCTGGACGTGTTGCGACCGGTGCAGGGAAATACCGTCATCGAAAGCTGGCAAGAGCGCGCCCGCGCCGGCCATTGGGCCGAAGTGGTGCAGGAACTGCTGGTGCAGCACTACGACCCTGTCTACGACCGGTCGACGGCACGCAACTACCAGCAGTTCGGCCAGACCGGGCCTCTGGTCCTGCCCGACGGCGACCCCGACACCCTGGCCGCCGCAGCCCGTCGATTGATGACCAGCTGCACCCAGGCCCTCGCATGAACGGCAGAGCACCGCCGACGGCCGCTCCCCCGAACGTGCGCAGCGTCGGCTTTGACCGCCCCCTGGCCTGGCTGCGGCTGGGCTGGGCCGACCTCTGGCGCCATCCGCTGCCGGGCCTGCTGCATGGCCTGACGGCCATGCTGTTCGGCTGGTTCATGCTGGCCTGGGCGCACGAAGACTTCTGGATCCTGGCAGGTTCCTTCAGCGGCTTTCTCATCGTCGCGCCGATCGTGGCCACCGGCCTGTATGCGGTCAGCCGCGGGCTGGAAACAGGCCAGCGCCTGCGCCTGGCCGACCTGCTGGACGTCTGGCGATCGCAAGACCCTCGGCTGATGCATTTCGGTCTGCTCCTGGGCCTGGCCGGCACGGGCTGGGTGATGACCTCGGCGGCGATGGTCACGAGCTTTGCCGACCTGCCCATCGTCCGCCCCATCGACTTCCTGCGCCACGTGGTGCTGCACGAGACGAGCTGGGTGTTCGAAGCCTGGCTGATGCTGGGCGGCGTGCTGGCAGCACCGGTGTTCGCGTCGAGCGTGGTCGCCATCCCGCTGCTGCTGGACCGGCCGGTCGATGTGCTGGGTGCGGTGCTGACGAGCTGGAAGGCTGTGGCGGCCTCGCCCGGGCCGCTGGCCTTTTGGGCGGCCTTGTTGTGGGTCATTACCGGGCTGGGCATGGTCACCGGCCTGCTCGGCCTGATCGTGGTGGTGCCCTGGCTGGCCCATGCCAGCTGGCACGCCTACCGCGAACTGGTCGAGTGATGTTCGGCTACACCGAAGAGCAGATCGCGAATTTCGGCCTGACGTTCGGCGTCAGCGCCTTCATGCTCTACATGGCGTTCATCATCTGGCGCCTGGCGCGGGACACCAAGGCAGGCAAGCTGGGTACCTTCGTGCTCTTCCTGGCACTGGGCTTCGGCATGCTGGGCTTCGTGGCCAAGGCCATCATCAAGGCCGTGATCGGCGAAGCGGCGGAATAAAGAAACGCCGCCCAGGGATGGCTGCCCTGGACGGCGTTTCAGGTCGAACGCGCGAAAAACGCGTCAGCCCATGTGCATGCCGCCGTTGCAGCTGAAGTCGGCACCCGTCGAAAAGCCCGAGTCTTCGCTGGCCAGCCAAGCCACGATGGAGCCGATTTCCTCGGGCGTGCCCAAGCGCTTGACCGGGATGGTGGCAACGATCTTCTCCAGCACTTCAGGCTTGATCGCGCGCACCATGTCGGTGCCGATGTACCCCGGGCTGACGGTATTCACGGTGACACCCTTGCTGGCCACTTCCTGGGCCAGGGCCATCGTGAAACCGTGCATGCCGGCCTTGGCAGCCGAGTAGTTGGTCTGTCCGGCCTGACCCTTTTCACCGTTGACCGAACTGATCTGGATGATGCGGCCCCAGCCCTTTTCCACCATGCCCGGCACCACCTGCTTGGTGACGTTGAACATGCTGTTCAGGTTCGTGTCGATGACGGCTTTCCAGTCCTCGGGCGTCATCTTCAGGAACATGCGGTCCTTGGTGATGCCGGCGTTGTTCACCAGCACGTCGATCGCGCCATGTTCGGCATTGGCCTTGGTGAAGGCGTCGACCGTGCTCTGCCAGTCGGCGACATTGCCGACGCTGGCGTAGAAGGTGTAGCCCAGGGCTTTCTGCTCGTCGAGCCACTTGTTGAAGTCGCGGCTGGGGCCGCAGCCCGCAATGACCTTGAAGCCTTCCTTGTGCAGGCGCTGGCAAATGGCGGTTCCGATGCCACCCATGCCGCCGGTGACGTATGCGACTTTCTGAGCCATGTTCTTGAACTCCTTGATGTTGGATTGGTGATTCTCAGCGTTCAACGGTCAGGGCGACACCCATGCCACCCCCTATGCAGAGACTGGCAATGCCCTTCTTCGCGTCACGGCGCACCATCTCGTGCAGCAGCGTCACCAGGATGCGGCAGCCGCTGGCGCCAATCGGGTGGCCGATGGCAATGGCACCGCCGTTGACGTTGACCTTGCTCGTGTCCCAGCCCATTTCCTGATGCACGGCGCAGGCCTGGGCCGCGAAGGCTTCGTTGATTTCCAGCAGGTCCAAGTCCTGCGGCTTCCAGCCGGCGCGCTCCAGCGCGCGGCGCGCCGCCGGCACGGGGCCCATGCCCATGATCTTCGGGTCCAGGCCGGCGCTGGCATAGCTGGCAATGCGCGCCAGCGGTGTCAGGCCCAGGGCCTTCGCTTTGGCGGCCGACATCACCACCACGCCGGCCGCACCGTCGTTCAGGCCGCTGGCATTGCCCGCGGTCACGCTGCCGGTCTTGTCGAAGGCCGGGCGCAGGCCGGCCAGGGCCTCGGCGCTGGTCTTCTTGTTGATGTACTCGTCGGCCGCGAAGACGACCGGGTCGCCCTTCTTCTGCGGAATGCTGACCGGCACGATCTCGTCCTTGAAGCGGCCGGCTTCCTGGGCGGCGGCGGCCTTCATCTGGCTGGCCAGGGCCAGGGTGTCCTGGGCCTCGCGGCTGATGCCGTACTGGCGCGCCACGTTTTCCGCCGTGGTGCCCATGTGGTACTGGTTGTAGACGTCCCACAGGCCGTCGGTGATCATGCTGTCGACCATCTTCCAGTCGCCCATGCGCTGGCCGTCACGCGAGTTCATCAGCACGTGGGGCGACAGGCTCATGCTCTCCTGCCCGCCAGCGATGACGATCTCGCTGTCGCCGTCGCGGATGGCCTGCGCCGCCAGCATCACCGCCTTCAAGCCCGAGCCGCAGACCTTGTTGATGGTCATCGCCGGCACGGTGTCGGGAAAACCGGCCTTGATGACGGCCTGGCGCGCGGGGTTCTGGCCGACGCCGGCGGTCAGCACCTGGCCCAGGATGACCTCGCCGATCTGCCCGGCTTCGAGCCGGGCGCGTTCCAGCAGCGCCTTCAGCACGGTGGCTCCGAGTTCGGAAGCCGGCGTCTTGGCCAGGGTACCGCCGAACTTGCCCACCCCGGTGCGGGCAGCGGCGACGATGACGATTTCGGTGCTCATGGGACTCTCCTGAAAAAGGACATGCTGCTCAAAAGGGAGACAAGACCCAGCTTACCGCCGCGGAGGGTAGCGAGCGCCGGCGAGCTGGGGCGCTTCATTTCATGCCTTGACTTTGACGTAGCGGCCGGGGGCGGGTTCGATGGCCTTGAATTGGCGGTTTCCCGGGGTCTTCGGCGCGGGCACCAGCTTGCCGCCGTAGGGCTTGAGCCAGTCGGTCCACTGTGGCCACCAGCTGCCGGGCACTTCGGTGGCGGTGTCGAACCACTCTTCGGCACTGACAGGCAGCTTGTCGTTGACCCAGTGGCTGCGCTTGACCTTGGCCGGCGGGTTGATGACGCCGGCAATGTGGCCGGAAGCCCCCAGCACGAATTTCACCTTCGGCACGCGTGCGCTGCCCCTGAGCAGGGGCACCGATGCGTAGGCGGCCGTCCAGGGCACGATGTGGTCCTCGCGCGACCCGTAGATGAACACCGGCGCCTTGATCTGCCCGAGGTCGACCTTTTCGCCGCAGACCGTCAGCGCGCCCGGCTTCTTCAGTTCGTTCTGCAGGTAGGTGTGGCGCAGGTACCAGCAGTACATGGGCCCGGGCAGGTTGGTGCTGTCGCCGTTCCAGTACAGCAGGTCGAAGGGCGGCGGGCTTTCGCCCTTGAGATAGTTCGCCACCACGTAGTTCCAGACCAGGTCGTTCGGACGCAGGAAGCTGAAGGTGGTGGCCAGCTCCTGGCCTTTCAGCAGGCCGGGGCCGCCTGGCGCCTGGTTGCCCAGCGTCATCTCGCGCAGCTTGACCATCTGCTCGTCGATGAAGATGTCCAGGATGCCGGTGCTTTCGAAGTCGAGCAGGGTGGTCAGCAGCGTCAGGCTGTGGGCTGGCTGTTCGCCGCGCGCGGCCAGCACGGCCAGCGCCGTCGACAGCAGGGTGCCGCCGACACAGAAGCCCAGCATGTTGATCTGATCCAGGCCGGTGATGGCCTGCACCGCGGCAATGGCGGCCAGCGGACCCTGCTCGATGTAGTCGTCCCAGCCCATGGCCTTGAGCGACTCGTCGGGGTTGCGCCAGCTGATGACGAAGGTGCGGTGGCCCTGTGCCACGGTGTGGCGGATGACCGAGTTCTCGGGCTGCAGGTCGAGGATGTAGAACTTGTTGATGCAGGGCGGCACGAACAGCATCGGCCGCTCGAAGACCTTGGCCGTGAGCGGCTTGTATTCGATGAGCTGCATCAGCGCGTTCTCGAACACCACCGTGCCCTCGGTGGTGGCGACGTTGCGGCCGACCTCGAACACGGTCTCGTCGGTCTGCGAGACATGGCCTTTCTTCAGGTCTTCCAGCAGGTGCTGCATGCCGTGGGCGATGCTTTCACCCTTGGTCTGGATGGCCTTGTCCAGCGCTTCGGGGTTCAGCGCCAGGAAGTTGCTGGGGCTGGCGGCGTCCACCCACTGCTGCACGGCAAAGCGCACCCGCGCCTTGGTCTTGGCGTCGGCTTCCAGGCTGTCGGCCATCTGCATCAGGGTACGGGCGTTCAGCAGGTACATCTGGGCGGTGAAGGCCGCGGCAGGATTGCCCAGCCAGGCACTGGAGGCAAAGCGGCGGTCGCCCAGGGCCGGCGCCGGCGCCTTGGCATCTGACTGCAGTCGCTGCAGCGAGCTGTTCCACATCTCGGTGGCCTGCTGCAGGTAATCGGACTGCAGTCGGGCCAGGCTGGTCACGGGCAGACTGGCCATCGGCATGCTGCCGGTGGGCAGGGCAGCAGCGCCGGTCATCGCACGCCACATGTCCCCCATCGCTACCCCGAATGCATCGGCCGGGTCGGACGCCATTTTCTTGCCCGGGTTAGGCTCTTGCTTCATGTGTGTCTCCTGAGGCTGTGCTGGGGTTCCAGGCCCGATCGTCGCCGGGTTCAGGGCAGTTGCCCGTGCGAGGTTGTACTTAGCCCGGCTTACCTTGCCATGACGCCGGCTTGGCGTCCTTCGAGAAAATCATACGTTGCCCACACCATGTATCTGGTTGCCATCGGTTGGATCTACGTCGTGCTCATGATGGCCCTGGCCGAGGCCATGTCGCCCCAGGGCACGGTGCTGGGCGCGTTGATCACTTTCGTGTTCTACGGTCTGATTCCCATCAGCATCATCGTCTACATCATGGGAACACCGGGCCGGCAACGCGCGCGGCGCAAGGCCGAAGCGGCCGAGCGGGAAGCGGCGATGGCCGCGGCCGGAACGGACGATTCAGCTGCGGCGCCAGATGGCAGCAGCCAGGCGCCCGCTGAGGCCGTCGCGCCTGAAGGAAAAAAAGTCTGAGGGCTCGGCAACGGTGCACCGGCCGGAACCGCTGATCGAAGCGGCCGGAACCCCTGCGGCCTGCAGGCGGGCCGCCGCCAGAGCCGGCAGATCGGCCAGCCAGCGCGCCGAACCGTCGGCACGCGGGCGGTAGGCGAACTCTGCAGGCTCGGCGTCTTCGGGGCTGCGGCCGAAACCGGCCAGCACGTCGGCACCGACCTCGAAGGCCCGGGGTCCGATGCAGGGCCCCAGCCAGACCAACAAGTCCTTCGCCGCCACGTCGGCGCCCCGCTCCAGCGCCTGCAAGGTGGACTCGAGCACGCCGGCGGCCAGGCCGCGCCAGCCGGCATGGGCGGCGGCGACGGCGCTGCCGTCGCGCGCCACCAGCAGCACCGGCAGACAGTCGGCCACCAGCACGGTACAGGCCACGCCGATGTCGGAGGTCCAGGCACCGTCGGCAGGCGGCAGGTCGGCGCCTGGCGAATTGCGGTCCAGGCGCAGCACCGTGGTGCCATGCACCTGGCGCAGCCAGACCGGCCGGGCCCCCAGCGCGCTGGCGAATCGAGCGCGGTTCGCGGCCACGTGTGCCGGGTCGTCGCCACAGGCCCCTCCCAGGTTCAGGCTGGCCCAGGGGCCCTGGCTCACGCCGCCCTGGCGCGTACTCATCGCGGCGCCGACGGCACGGGGCAAAGGTGCGGCCCAGTGGGGCTGCAACAGCGGTGGCAAGGCGTGCACGCGTGAGTGCCGGGCTATTCCGCGTCGGGGCAGTTTTCGGGCCGGGTCCGCTCGAAGGCTTCGAGCTGCATGCAGCGGTCGAAGACGCGCAGCACCTGCGGCACGTGGTCCAAGCGGCAGTCGAAGCGGCGGGCGTTGAAGATCTGCGGCACCAGCACGCAGTCGGCCAGCGTCGGGGTGGCGCCGTGGCAGAAGTCAGCCGGCTGTCGGTTGAGCTGGGCTTCGACCACCGCCAGGCCGGTTTCCACCCAGTGGCGGTACCAGCGATTTTTGTCGTCTTCGCCCACTTTCAGATCGCGGGCCAGGTAGCGCAGCACGCGCAGGTTGTTCAGCGGATGGATCTCGCAGGCGATGTCCAGCGCCATGGCACGCACCCGCGCCCGTTCGAGCGGCGTGCCTGGCAGCAAGGATGGCGTGGGGTGGACCTCGTCGAGGTATTCGATGATGGCCAGCGACTGCGTGATCGAAGCGTCGCCGTCGCGCAGCAGCGGCACCAGTCGTGACGCCGAGACGCTGGCATAGGACTCGGCCAGTTGTTCGCTGCGGGCCAGGTGCACGGGCAGATAGTCGTAGTCCAGCCCCTTCAGCGCAAGGGCAATGCGCACCCGGTACGAGGCCGACGAGCGGAAGTAGCTGTACAGGTCCATGGCCGCTACCTCACCGCCACCCGCAAGGCGCCCAGGCCGGCAATCTGTGCTTCCATCACATCGCCGCGCACCACCGCGGCCACCCCGGCCGGTGTGCCGGTGTAGATCAGGTCGCCGGGCTGCAGGGTCCAGCCCTGGCTGAGTTGTTCAATCGTATCGTTCACGCTCCAGATCAGGTCCTTCAGGTCGCCATGCTGGCGTGTGCTGCCGTTCACCGTGAGGCTGATGGCACCCGTGAGGAGTTCGCCGCATTGCGCCATGGGCACGATGGTGCCGATGGGCGCCGACTGTTCGAAGGCCTTGCCCACGCACCAGGGCCGACCCTGCTTCTTCATGTCGTTCTGCAGGTCGCGGCGCGTCATGTCCAGCCCCACGGCGTAGCCATAGATGTGGCGCGGTGCGTCGGCAGCGCTGATGCCGCTTCCGCCTGTGCCGATGGCCACCACCAGCTCCACTTCGTGGTGCAGGTTGGCAGTGAGCGTGGGGTAGTCGATCTGCCCGGTCTCGCCCGCAGCCACCGGCACCACGGTGTCGGCCGGCTTGAGGAAAAAGAACGGCGGCTCGCGGCCGCTGAACCCCATTTCCACTGCGTGGTCGACATAGTTTCGGCCGACGCAGTAGACGCGGTGCACGGGATAGCTTCCACCCCCGGCGACGGGAACGGCAACGAGGGGCGGCGGGGCGATCACGAAGGACATGGCGTCTTCCTGCACAACATAGGAGCGGGCCGGGCGCCCGCAGGGCTTTCATGATGCCATGCAGGTGGCCGCCCCCGGGGCGCCGCTACACTGCCGCGATGCAACTGCCCCGCCGCATCCAGCACTGCCGGGTCTGCGGCAACCGCGCCGAATACCGCGTGCCCGCCGACGACAACCGCGAACGCGCCACCTGCACCGTCTGCGGCGAAATCCACTACGAGAACCCGCTGAACGTGGTGGGCACCGTGCCGGTCTGGGGCGACCAGGTGCTGCTGTGCCGCCGCAACATCGAGCCGCGCTACGGCCTGTGGACCCTGCCGGCCGGATTCATGGAACTCGGCGAGACCACGGCCGAAGGTGCGATGCGCGAGACCGTGGAAGAGGCTGGCGCGCACATCGAGCTGCAAGGCCTGTTCACGATGCTGAACGTGGTGCGTGCCGGCCAGGTGCACCTGTTCTACCGCGCCCGCATGCTCGACACGCATCTGGACCCGGGCCCGGAAACCATCGAAGCAAGACTGTTCCGCGAAGACGAGGTCCCCTGGGACCAGCTGGCCTTTCGCACCGTGCGCGACACGCTGGCGCTGTTCTTCGAAGACCGGCGTCGCGAGCGCTTCGGCGTGCACACCGGCGACATCGCCTAGACGCCGGCCACCGCCGTGCCGGTGGCACCGTCGAAGCCCAGCGCCCACAGGGCGGCCAGGTCGTCTTCGTCGCTGATGCCTTCGGCCAGGGCCTTCAGGCCCAGGCCGTGCACCAGGGCCACCAGGCTGGCTGCGTAGCCGCGCACGGCGTCGTCCTGCGCCACGCCCTGGGTGTGGCGGGCATCGATCTTCACGTAGTCGATGCGCGTGGCATGCCATTGCGTCAGCGCCTGCGGCGATGCCCCGGCATGCTCGACACCCAGCCGGACACCCAGCGCCCGCCAGGCCAATGCTGCTGCGCGCAGCGTCGACAGGGCGGCGGGCTGGGTGCTTTCGACCCATTCGATCGACAACAGTCGAGAGGCCGCTGGGGCCTGCATCAGCCGCTGGGCGACGATGTCCACGAAGCCAGGCTCGTCCAGTGAAGCCTGCGAGACATGCACGCCGCGCGCCACGCCGTCGCGGCCGATGGCAGCCAGCGCCAGGTCCAGCGCCGCCAGGTCCACCCGCGGCATCAGCCGGCTGCGCTGCGCCAGCGCCAGCCAGTCGCGCGCCGGGCGATAGGCGGATTCGGCATCGTCGGGACCGTCGAAACCCGTGGGCGGGGGCCCGAACTGCACCCGCAGCGGGCATTCCAGATGCAGCAGCCGGCCCTGCGCGTCGATGACAGGGAACTCGGCCAGGCGGGTGCGGCCCTGCTCCAGCGCCGCGGCGATCTGGCTGCGCCAGGCGCGCGCCCCAGCGCTGTCCAGCGCACGGCGGTCGGCCTGCTCGACGACTGGGGCGTCGGCCACTTCGGCTTCGGCCAAGGCGGCATCGGCTGCGGCCAGCGCCGCGCCCGACGACTGGCCACGCAGGCCATCCACCCCACCCACCGCGTAACGCGCCGACCCGGCACGCGCCAGCGGTGACGCGTTCAGCGCCGCCGCCAGCGAATGCGCCGTTTCCTCGGCCACGCCACTGGCCGGCAGCACCAGGCCGAAGTCGCAGCCGTTCAGCCGTCCGGCGGCGGCGCCGGGCACGCGATCGGCGTAAGCCAGCAGAACCTCGGCGCTGGCCGCGAGCAGGCGGTCGGTGGCCTCGAAGCCCAGGCGTTCGTTCACCGTGTCCAGCCGCAACACGCGCACGAGCAGCAGCGCGCTGCCGGGCGCGGCGGGGTCGGCCAGGCGGTCGGCCAGCCGACTGACGAAGTGCCGGCGCTGCAGCAGTCCGGTGACGATGTCGGTCTGCGCCTGACGCTGCAGCAGCGCGACCTGGTCGGCCTGGGCACTGAACACTTCCTTCAGCCGGCGCACCATGGCGTTCATGCTGCGCGTCAGCTCACGCAACTCCGGCTGCGACGGCTCCACCGCCGTGTCGAATCGGCCCTGCTCGATGGCGCGGGCCTGCAGCACCGTGGCCCGCAGCGGCCGCTGCCAGCCGCGCAGCAGCCAGGCCGTGGCAGCCACGGCCAACGCGGCCAGCGCGGCCAGGAAACTGGCCGTGTTCAGCGCCGCACCCCACAGCGCGGCGTGCACCCATCCCGGCTGCGATTCCACGACCAGGGTGCCCAGTTCTCGCCAGCCATCGCTGACTGCGGCACGGCCGGCCGGTGCAGGAATGGGCAAGGCGTCGACGAACCAGGCCGGGACCGCCGGCTGGCGGGCCACCAGTTCCCTGCTGAAGAGGGTCTCGCCTTGAGGACCCTGCAGCTTGAGCAGGCGGTAGTGCCCCAGGTCGAACTGCGCCGCGGCCACGGTCTGCAGCGCCGCCATGTCGCCGCGCTGCTGCGACAGCGCCAGCGCCAGCGAGGTGGCGGCGTCCTGATTGCGGGTGGCCAGTTCGCTTTGCAAGGCGTCGCGCGCGGCCAGCGTCTGCAGCCACAGGCTGCCCAGCAGGGCTGGCAACAGAACGGCCGCGATCAGCAGCGCCATGCGGCGGGTCATCGTCATCGTTTCACCTCGGGTCTGCGGGGGTCTGAGGCATGGCCGAGTATCCCCGGAAGCCTTCGGCTGTCGTCCGTGCCCACACATCGCGCCAGCGCGACAGGCGCACCAGCGGGTCGCCGGCAGGCGCTCCGCCGTTGCCCTGCCAGAGGCCTTCGGTGCTGAAGCTGAACACGGGTGTCAGGTCAGAGCGCTGGCTGGCGGGCAGCACGTCGGCACGCAGGTTGTCCAGGATCAAGGGCTCCTGCGCCGGTGTCGCCTGGTAGGCCAGAACCATGTGGGCCTGGGCCTGGTTGCCGATCTGCGCACGAACGTAGACCAGCCGCAGCCGGGCCGGCGGCGTGCCCACGGCCAGCAGGCTGGCGTACTTCGCGATGGCGTAGTCCTCGCAGTCGCCGCGGCCTTGGGACAAGGTTTCCAGCGGGCTGGCCCAGTGGTCCTCCTGGCTCCACACTTCGGTGTCAGGTGCGAAGCGGATGCGGCGGTTGTAGAACTGGTTGACGAGCCGCAGCCTGGCCTCGTCGTCCAGCAGGCTGGCTTCGCGCAGCATGGCCTGCAACGGCGCCAGCGCGGCTTCGGCGGCCGGGCCCAGCCGGCGCGCTGCCTGGGCCATCGGTTCGCTGTCCCAGGCTGCCAATGGCAGGATGCCGCAGGCCAGGGCTGCAGAGCCCAAGCAGGCGAGAACCGACCGGCGACGAATGAAACGCATGGCAAACCGCGGCACGGCGGCGGGGACGAACGGGCCACAGCAGGGCCGGCCCAGCGGAACTGCCGGGCCGGCATGCCTGTGAAATCGTCCGTATGAAGCCCAACTTGAGCCAGAGCAAGGTGTTCAGGCTTTCGTCCGTGTCAGCCAGGAATCCGCCTGACGCGTTACGCTTCGTGGATGCCACTGTTTCGGCATGCCACTTCCAAACCCAGAATCACGGAGCTCCAGATGACTTCACGCCGCCAGTTCATTCAAATCGTCCCCGTTGCCGGAGCTGCCCTGCTGGGTGCCCGCACCGCGTCGGCCCAGGCCAACCTGCTGAACGAAAAGGACGCCCAGGCCGTCGCCCTGGGCTACGTGGCCGACGCCACCAAGGCCGACAAGGCCAAGTACAAGAACTGGGCCGCCGGCCAGCTCTGCAACAACTGCGCGCTGTGGCAGGGCAAAGCCACCGACCCCGTCGCTGGCTGCCCGCTGTTCGCTGGCAAGGTCGTCGCCGCCAAGGGCTGGTGCAGCGCCTACGCCAAGAAGGGCTGAGTCACCGCTGGCACCCGCGAAAGCCCGCTTCGAGCGGGCTTTTTTCCACGGTGCGGCCGGCTCCGGCTGCCGTCGGCCTGAAGCCAGCAACCGGCAAGAAAAAACCCGCCAGTGGCGGGTTTCAGTCAAGTGCAGAACTGATTTCTCGATCAGGCGTGCGCTTGCGCAGCGCGTAACTTCAGCGAGAACTCCTGCAATGCTGCGATACCGCTGTCCTCGGCCTTGCGGCACCAGGCTTGCAGGTCGGCGACCAATTGCTCCGCTGACACGTTGGTGCGGGTCCAAAGCGAACGCAGCTCCTCGCGCATCGCCACCAGCTTGGCCAGCTGCGGACTGTCGCCCAGGGCCTGCTGCAAACCGGGCTTGACGCGGCTGGGGATCTTGTCTTCGTCGCGGTGCAGCCAGGCCTTGGCCAGGCGCAGGTTGGTGACCCTGGCGCTGCTGGCGTTGCCCTTGGCCTTCAGCGTTTCCATTTCGGCACGTACCGCCCGCTGCATCTCGGTGGCGTACTTGGCCATCACCTCATAGCGGTTGGCGATGATGGCTTCCAGCGTCTTGCCGTCGGCCACCGCCTTCACTTCGCCCAGCGCCAGCTTCGGCGCCGTCTTGCGGACCTTGGCCATGCCCAGGATCTCGAAGGTCCGGATGTAGAGCCAGCCGATGTCGAACTCGAAGGGCTTCACCGACAGCTTGGCCGACGTGGGGTAGGTGTGGTGGTTGTTGTGCAGCTCTTCGCCACCGATCAGGATGCCCCAGGGAGACAGGTTCGTCGACGCGTCCTGCGCCTCGAAGTTGCGGTAGCCCCACCAGTGACCCAGGCCGTTGATGATGCCGGCTGCGGTGATGGGAATCCATGCCATCTGCATGGCCCAGACGGCAGCACCCGCAGCACCGAACAGGAACAGGTTGACGATCAGCATCAGCCCCACCCCCTGCCAGCTGAAGCGGGTGTACAGGTTGCGCTCGATCCAGTCGTCAGGCGTGTTGTGCCCGTACTTCGTGAGGGTCTCGTCGACCTTGGACTCGGCGCGGTACAGCTCGGCGCCGGTCAGGAGCACGGTCTTGATGCCGCGGGTCTGAGGGCTGTGCGGGTCGTCGACGGTTTCGCACTTGGCGTGGTGCTTGCGGTGGATGGCCACCCATTCCTTGGTGACCATGCCCGTGGTGAGCCACAGCCAGAAGCGAAAGAAGTGCGAAATGACGGGGTGCAGTTCCAGCGCGCGATGCGCCTGAGAGCGGTGCAGGTAGATGGTGACAGCGGCGATGGTCACATGCGTGAAAGCCAATGCCAGCAACAGCGTCTGCCACCAGGACGTCTGAAGCATCCCGTGGGAAAACCAATCCACGAGCGCGTCGTGCGCCATCCACAGCGAATCCATTCAGGGTCCTTGTTGAAAAAAACTACTCAGGCATTGTAGGGGTCGGCGGCGCACGCTGGATGGTGGTCAGCCCGGACCGATGGCTGCGCTTTGATTTTTGTCAAAACCATCCCTCAAGACGCCATCTGCCGTCGATCATGCGGATTTCAACCCGTTACTGCCGTCAAATCGGCTTGAGCACTTTCTCGCCGAAAGCCCTTCTCAGCGCTTCTCCCAAGCCGCCGCGAAGAAACCGTCGGTCTGATGACGGTGTGGCCAGAGCCGCAGATAGGGGCCGACGCACAGCGCTTCAGGGGACTCCACCCGGGCCGATTGCAGCAGTTCCGCTGCGGCCACGGGCTTGAATTCGGCCTTCCGCTCGGCGCTGAAAGCCTCGGCGATGAACTCGTTTTCAGCGGCCAGCAGGCTGCAGGTGGCATAGACCAGCCGCCCGCCCGGCTTCAGCAGGCGCGCCGCGCCCGCGAGGATGGCCGCCTGCTTGATCTGCAGTTCTTCCACCGACTTCGGGCTTTGCCGCCACTTCAGGTCGGGATTGCGGCGCAATGTGCCCAGACCGGAACACGGCGCATCCACCAGCACGCGGTCGATCTTGCCGGCCAGGCGCTTGATGCGATCGTCGCGCTCGTGCGCGATCTGCGCCGGGTGCACGTTCGACAGCCCGCTGCGCGCAAGCCGCGGCTTCAGCGCATCGAGCCGGTGACCCGACACGTCGAAGGCATACAGCCGCCCGGTGCTGCGCATCGCCGCGCCCAGCGCCAGGGTTTTGCCACCGGCGCCAGCGCAGAAATCCACCACCATTTCGCCGCGCTTGGGGTCGGTCAGCAGGGCCAGTAACTGGCTGCCTTCGTCCTGCACCTCGATGGAGCCGCCCGTGAACAATTCCAGCTTGTTCAGCGGCGGCTTGCCCTGCACGCGCAGGCCCCAGGGCGAAAACGGCGTCGCTGTGGCGTGGATGCCCGCGGCTTCCAGCGCGGCTTGCACCTCGTCGCGCTTGGCCTTGATGAGGTTGACGCGCAGATCCAGCGGCGCCGGTTCCGAGAGCGCCTGCACCAGCGGCCAGAATTCGTCGCCCAGTTGTTGTTGCAGCGGCGCGGCCAACCAGTCGGGCAGGTTGTGGCGCAGCTTCTCGGGTAACGCCGAGCGGTCGATCTTCTCGATGTCGGCCAGCCACTGTTGCTCGTTCGGCGCGAGCGCCCCACGCAGGAAGACCTCACCGCCCTGCCAGGCCAGGATGGCCAGGCGACGTTCCAGCGGACCACTGCCACTTTGCGCCAGATGCTGCAGCAGCAGGCGCTGGCGCAGCACGGTGTAGGTGGTCTCGGCCAGCGTGTGGCGCTCGCGCGCGCCCAGGCCCCGATGTTGGCGAAAGTAGGCGGAAACAATGCCGTCGGCGGGTTGATCGAGCTTCAACACGGCGCGCAGCAACTCGGCACTGAGCTCGAGCAAGGCGTTGGGATGCATCCTCGGATTATCCTGCCCAGCCATGAACGCCACCGACAGCGACCTGAGCCCCCTGCCCGCCACGCCCACCGGCCGCTACCGCCACTACAAAGGCGGCGAATATGAGGTGCTGGGCACCGTTCGCCACAGCGAGACGCTGGAGCCGCTGGTGTTGTACCGGGCGCTGTACGGCGAGCAGGGACTGTGGGTGAGGCCGCACGCGATGTTCTTCGAGGCTGTCCGCATCGACGGTGTCGAGCGGCCCCGTTTCATGGCCATCGCGCCCGAGCCGCCGGCTTAAAGCAGCACCTGCGAAGCACCATCGGTCTGGCGCACCAGACCCCCTTCGACCTGCAGCTTGCCTTCGACGAACCAGCGCACTGCCAGCGGATAGATGCCATGTTCGGTGGTGAGAACGCGCTCGGCCAGGCGATGCTCGTCGTCGCCCGGACGCACCGGCACCACGCTCTGCAACACGATGGGGCCGTGGTCGAGTTCAGGTGTCACGAAGTGCACTGTCGCGCCCACCGCCTTGCAACCGGCTTCGAGCGCACGGCGGTGCGTGTGCAAGCCCGGGAACGCCGGCAGCAGCGAAGGGTGGATGTTCAGCATGCGGCCTTCGTAGCGCCGCACGAAAGGCGCACCCAGGATCCGCATGAAGCCGGCCAGCACCAGCAGGTCGGGCTGGAAGCCGTCGATCACCTCGGCCAGCGCGTCATCGAAGGCGTCGCGGCTGGCGTAGGCCTGGTGGTCCACCACCGCGCTGGCCAGGCCGTGTTGCTCGGCATAGGCCAGCGCGCCGGCGCCGGGCCGGTTCGACACCACCGCCACCACCTGCGCCGGCCAGCGCTGCTGGACGCAGGCGGCGTGGATGGCCTGCATGTTGGAACCCCGGCCCGAGACCAATGTGACGATGCGCTTCATGCTGCTGCTGTGTGGACTGCACAAAGTGTAGGGCGTGCTGAACGACAATCACGGCTTCCAACCAGCCACCCTGCCCCGCCCCATGCGAGCACGCGTCCTTTCCGGCATGCGCCCCACCGGCGCCCTGCACCTCGGCCACTACCACGGCGCCCTGAAGAACTGGGTGCGCCTGCAACAGGACTACGACTGCTATTTCTTCGTCGCCGACTGGCATGCGCTGACCACGCATTACGAAGAACGCGAGGTGATGGAGAAATTCGTCTACGAGATGGTCATCGACTGGCTGGCCTGCGGGCTGGACCCGGACAAGAGCACCATCTTCATCCAGAGTCGCATTCCCGAACATGCCGAACTGTTCACCCTGCTGGCCATGGGCACGCCGCTGGGTTGGCTGGAACGCGTGCCCACCTACAAGGACCAGATGGACAAGCTGAAGGACCGCGACCTCGCGACCTACGGCTTCCTGGGCTACCCGCTGCTGCAGGCCGCCGACATCCTGATCTACAAGGCCGCCTTCGTGCCGGTGGGCGCAGACCAGGCCTCGCACGTGGAACTCACGCGCGAAGTGGCGCGCCGCTTCAACCACCTGTATGGCCGCGCTGGCGATTTCGCAGCCCGCGCAGCCGGCGCTCTAGGCAAGCTGGGCAAGGACGACGCGCGCTACTTCGAGAAACAGCGCAAGGCTTTCGGCGAGACCGGCGCTGCCGAAGCGCTGGCCAAGGGCGAAGGCATCATCGCCAAGGCTGCGGCCAACGTGGCTGGCTGGACAGGCGACGACGGCGAACTGCTGCACGGCCTGCTCAAGGGCAGCGGCCAGGCCATCCTGACCGAACCCCAGGCACTGCTGACCGAAACGCCGAAGATGCCCGGCCTGGACGGCGCGAAGATGAGCAAGAGCTACGGCAACGCCGTGATGATGCGCGACACGCCCGAAGCCGTGGACAAGAAGATCCGCGGCATGACCACCGACCCCGCACGCGCCCGCCGCACCGACCCGGGCACCCCCGAAAAGTGCCCGGTGTGGGACCTGCACAAGGTCTACACCGACGAAACCACGCACGCCTGGGTGCAGCAGGGCTGCACCACGGCCGGCATCGGCTGCCTGGACTGCAAGCAGCCGGTGATCGACGCCGTCGTGAAGGAACAGCAGCCCTGGCGCGAACGCGCCGCGGCCTTCACTGCGAACCCGAAACAGGTGCACTGGATCGTCGAAATGGGTACCGAGCGCGCCCGCACGGTGGCCCGGCAGACCATGAAGGAAGTGCGCCAGGCCATGGGCCTGAACTACTGATTGCCCGCCATGAACCCGCTCCAGACCATCGAACTCAACCCCGGCTCTGCGCCGCGCGCCACGGTCATCGTGCTGCACGGCCTGGGCGCCGACGGCACCGACTTCCTGCCCATGGCCGACGAACTGCGCCTGGGCGCCGTGGGCCCGGTGCGTTTCGTGTTTCCGCGTGCACCGGTGCGGCCGGTGACGATCAACGGCGGCCATGCCATGCGTGCCTGGTACGACATCCTCACGGCCGACCTGGTGCGGCGTGAGGACGAGACCGGGGTGCGCGAATCCATCGCCCAGGTGCACGCGCTGCTGGACGCCGAGGTGGCGCGCGGCGTGCCGGCGCAGCGCATCGTGCTGGCGGGTTTCTCGCAAGGCTGCGCCATCACCTTGGGTGCGGGCGTGCGCTACGGGCAGCAACTGGCGGGTCTGGCGGGTCTGTCCGGCTATCTGCCGCTGGCCGACACCACGGCCGCCGAACACGCGGGGCAGACCGGCCTGCCCGTCTTCCTGGGCCATGGCCGCAACGACGGCATCGTGCCGCTGGCGCGTGGCAGCGCTGCGCGCGACAGCTTGCAGGCACTGGGCCACACCGTGGCCTGGCACGACTACCCGATGGAGCATTCGGTATGCATCGAAGAAGTAAAGGCGCTGAACCAATGGCTGCTGCAGGTTCTGGGCTGACGCGCAGACGCGCGCTGCTGCTGACGACGGTCTTCGGCATGGCCGGCTGCACCACTCCCAGCGCAGAAGCGGCCCCGCCGCTGCGCGGCACGAACTGGCGTTTGCTGCCGCTGCAGGCGCCCGAAATGGCGCCATCGCCGGCAGCCGAACTGAAGCTGGACCTGGACGGCAGCGGCTACAGCGGCTTCACTGGCTGCAACCGCATCAACGGCAGCTTCGAACTGAACGGACAGCAACTGCGCCTGCAGCTTGGCGCGATGTCGCGCAAGGCCTGCATCGGCCCAGGCGACATCGAAGAAACGCGCTTCGTGAAGGCTTTGCCGCTGGTGGCCGGATGGCGCTTCGAAGGGGCCGAACTCCATCTGCTCGACTCAGCCGGCCAGCCTGTCCTGCGCATGCGCGCCGCGCCCGCCGCGCGCTGAAACCGCAGGGCGGCGCGCCTTGACAAGGGGCCGGGCGGCTGGCACAAGCCGGACCTTCGCCACAGGATCGCGCCATGAACGACGTCCGCTTCAGCACCCACGGCCCGGACGACTGGGCCAGCGAGGGCGCCAATGCCGTCGACAACGGGCTGGGTGACTTCAATGACGCCGCGGCACCGCTGCACGAAGTTCAGAAGCTGGCCTGCATCGCCCGCGACGCCAGCGGCCGGGTGCTGGGCGGCGCCACCGGCCGCACCTGGGGCGAGCTGGCCGAACTGCAGATGCTGTGGGTGGACGAAACCAGGCGCCGCCAGGGCCTGGGTGCAGAACTCGTCAAGTGCTTCGAGGCCGCGGTGCAGGCCCGCGCCTGCACCGTCGTCACGTTGGAAACCTACAGCTTCCAGGCGCCCGCGTTCTATCGCGCGCTCGGCTACACCACGGTGTTTACCAACCGGCATTTCCCGCACGGCCTGGCGAAGTTCCTGATGGAAAAGCGGCTGGCCGACCCCGACTTGCAGACAGCTGCACTGCGGCTTCACCTCTGGCAGGACGCCAAGACCGCCGCGACCGACCCGCAACTGGTGCCGGCGCTGGCCGACCTGCTGGCCGATGCCGTGGACGGTGGTGCTTCGGTTGGCTTCCTGGCGCCGCTGCCACCTTCGCAAGCGTTGGCCTGGGCGCAGCACACCGTCGCCAGCCTGGGGCCCGGCCTGCAGCTGTGGATGGCCGAACGGCAGGGCCGCTTCGTCGGCACCGTGCAGTTGGGGCCCTGCCTGAAGCCCAACGGCCGCCATCGGGCCGAACTGATGAAGCTGCTGGTGCACCGCAGTGCGCGCGGCCAGGGCGTGGCCCGCCAGCTGCTGGCGGCTGTCGACGAACACGCTCGCCAGGCCGGGCTGCGCCTGCTGGTGCTGGACACGCTGGTGGGCTCGGAAGCCGAAGCCATCTACCGCCACCTGGGCTGGCAGCCTTATGGCCTGGTGCCCGACTTCGCTCTCGCCACGGACGGCACGCCCTGTGCCACCGCCTGCTTCTACAGACAGCTGGCCTGAGGCTGCGCGGGCGCTGCCTTCACCGGCGATTCACTTCGGGTACAGCACCATCTGCGTGCAGCGAAACAGCGCGAGCAGCTTGCCGCCTTCTCGCGCCGTGACCGTGGCGTCCCACACCTGCGTGGTCTTGCCCAGATGCACCGGCCGCGCCAGGCAATCGACCCAGCCTTCGCGCACCGTGCCCAGGTGGTTGGACTTCAGTTCGATGGTGGTGAAACCGCTGGCGCCCGCGGGCAGGTTCTGGACGCAACCATAGCCGGCCGCGGTGTCGGCCAGGGTGACGACGCTGCCGGCGTGCAGGAAGCCGTTGGGCGCCATCAGCTCGGGCCGCACCGCCAGTTCGGCCCGGACCTCGCCCGGGTCGGCCTGCACGATGACGATGCCCAGGAAGCCTGGCAGATTGCGGGCTCCGAAACGGTTGAATTCCTCAGGCGTGCGCATGGCGGGCTCCAGGGGTGGGTGCAGGCTCGATGGTGGCGGGGGCGGGGCGTCGAAAAAGCAGCGTGGGAGGCAGCACTGGCGACCATGACGCGCCCGCGCGCGGGCCGAGCGCAGCCGCGGCCGGATCACGCCGTGCCGTCAGGCGGCAGCCGTCGGCCGCGACCAGAGTTTCTGCCTGACCGCCGAATTCAGTGGAGGATGGATTCATTGCGCCTGGCCCTCGATCTCGCGGGCCACCACGGCCAGCAAGGTGTCGGTGGTGGCCTGCAGCGGCTGAACGTCGCCAGCCACCCGGGCCTGCAACAAGGCCCCTTCATAGGCCGAGACCACCAAGGCCGCCAGCCCTGGCGCCCGCTCCGGGGTCGTGCCAGCCTGAACCAGCACCTGCGCGAGGCGCTGGCGCAGGATCGTGAACGCCCGGGCCAGCGCCTGGCGGATGGCTTCGTCCTCGGGCGTGGACTCCAGCGCCACCGCAGCCAGCGGGCAGCCGCGTTCGAAACCGCTGCGCTGCAGTTGCTGCGCCGCCCGACCCAGCCATTGGCGCAATGCGTCCAGCGGGTCTCCCGGGCGTTGCAGCAGGCGCTGCAGGCTGGCGTCGATGCCGGCCGCGACCTGGTCGATGGCGGCCACGGCCAATTCCGTCTTGCCGCCGGGGAAGTGGTGATAAAGAACACCCTTGGGTGCCTGGGCGGCCTGCAGCAGCTCCGTCAGTCCCACGCCATGCAGGCCGCGGCGCTGCAAGGCGTCGGTCATGGCCGCAATCAGGCGTTCGCGGGTGCTGGGGGCTTCAGTCATCGTGCCGGCAATTCTGTAGACCGGTCGGTCTACTGTCAAGTGGGCTCAGGCATGCTGTCCGGCCGGCGGCTTTGCGCGCCTGCCCGATCAACCCGAAGGAATGAACCTTCGCGAGCGACTCCACTCGCACACGCATCACTCAAGCGAAGGAGACGGGCCCATGCAAGTCCAACTGAATACCGACAAGAACATCCAGGGCGATGAAACGCTGGCGGCATGGATCGATGCAGAGCTGAAAAGCAAGCTGGCCCGCTTTCGCGAGCACATCACCCGGGTGGAAGTGCACCTGAGCGACACCAATGCAGGCCGGGGCGGGGACAAGGACAAGCGCTGCAAGCTCGAAGCCCGCCCGGCCGGCCGCGACCCGGTGGTCGTGACCCACGACGCACCCAAGACCGGAGACGCCGTGCGCGGCGCCATCGACAAGCTGCAGCGTGCCCTGGACACGGCGCAGGGCCGCTCGCGCGACGACCACGGCCGCGACTCCTTGCGCGGCTTCGTGGAATAGCCCGGGGCCTGGCCCCGGGGTGCCAGTGACGCCGCGGGGTCAGCGCAGCATCAGGTGTCGGCCTTCACGTTGCCGTCTTTCACGACCTTGCGCCATTGCGCAATCTCACTCTTGATGAATTCGGTGAAGCGCGCCGCCGAACCGCCGCCGTCCTCGGCGCCGAACTGCGCCAGGCTGGTCTGCACGTCGGGCATGGCCAGCACCTTGTTGACGTCTTCGTTCATGCGCTGGACCATGGCCGCAGGCATCTTTCCGGGCCCGACCAGGCCGTACCAGGTGGTGGCCTCGAAGCCGGGGTAGCCCAGTTCCACCATGGTCGGGATGTCGGGGTAGCTGGCGGCGCGTTTCGCGCGCGTCTGCGCAATGGCCATCAGCCGGCCACCCTTCACGTGCGGCGTCGCCGCGGTCATGGTCTCGAAGGCGTACTGGATCTGACCGCCGATCAGGTCGGTGATGACGGGCGCGCTGCCTTTGTAGGGCACGTGGATCGCGTCGACGCCGGCACGCAGCTTGAAGAGTTCCAGCGCCAGGTGCTGGGCGCTGCCCGAGCCCGCCGAACCGAAGGCGATCTGTCCGGGCCTGGCCTTACACAGTGCCACGATTTCAGGCACGTTCTTCGCGGGCTGGCTGGGGTTGCACACCAGCAGGTTCGGCGTGACGCCGACCAGGGTGATGGGCGAGAAGTCGTTGATCGGGTCGTACTTCAGCTTGGGCTGCAGGCTGGGAGCCAGCGCATGGCTGTTGATGTGCGCCATCAGCAGCGTGTTGCCGTCGGCCGGCTGGATGGCGGTGTAGTCGGCGGCCAGCACACCGGCCACGCCGGCCTTGGTCTCGACGATGACCTGTTGGTTCCACATGCCGGTGAGCTTGGCCGCGACGATGCGTGCCAGTGCGTCGGTGCCGCCGCCGGGCGGGAAGCCCACGATGATGCGGATGGTGCCGGTGGGCAGGGTCTGCGCGCGCAGGTGCGGCAGCGCCAGCGCGGTGGCCGCACCTGCTGCGGCCTGGATCAATGTGCGTCTTTTCATGGGGCTTGTCTCCGGGGTGGTGTGTTCGTGAACGCCAGGCCCTTGCAGGGCTCTTGTCGAATCGGGTTGAATCAGGTCGACTCGGTTCGGATCAGGCGGCAGCCTGCAAAGGCTGCTGCGCAGGGTGGGCCGCGAACCAGTCCATGGCCGCCATCACGCCACTGCCGGCGATGGGCACGCCCGACAACTTGAAGCCCATCTCGACGCCGGAAAGCGCAGCCATCAGCGTCAGGTCGTTGCAGTCGCCCAGGTGGCCGATGCGGAACATGCGGCCCTTCACCCGGCCCAGGCCAGTGCCCAGCGACAGGTCGAAGCGGTCGTGGATGAGCCGGCGCAGTTGGTCGGCGTCCACGCCCACGGGCGTGACCACGCCAGTGAGCACCGGTGAATACACCGCCGGGTCGGCGCACTGGATCGGCAGGCCCCAGGACTTCACCGCCGTGCGCACGCCCTCGGCCCAGCGCTGGTGGCGGGCGAAGACGGCGGGCAGGCCTTGTTCCAGCAGCATGTCCAGCGCTTCGCTCAGGCCGTACAACAGGTTGGTGTTGGGGGTGTACGGCCAATACCCGGTCTTGTTCATCTCGACGATCTCGTCCCAGGCCCAGAAGGCGCGCGGCAGCGTGGCCGTCTTACTGGCTTCCAGGGCCTTGGGGCTGAGCGCGTTGAAACTGATGCCGGGCGGCAACATCAGGCCCTTCTGCGAACCGCTGACGGTGACGTCCACGCCCCAGTCGTCGTGCCGGTACTCGGCGCTGGCCAGCCCCGAGATCGTGTCCACCAGCAGCAGCGCCGGGTGCCTGGCGGCATCGATGGCGCGACGCACGGCGGCGATGTCGCTGGTGACGCCGGTGGAGGTTTCGTTGTGCACCACGCACACGGCCTTGATGCTGTGGCCGGCATCGGCGCGCAGGCGCTGCTCGATCAACCCGGCGTCCACACCCCGGCGCCAGGCCAGCGGCAGGCCGGTGCTGGCGCAGGTGCCGGGCACCGACAGGAACTCGGGCTTGAGGCCCAGGCGCAGCGCCATCTTCTGCCACAGCGTGGCGAAGTGGCCGGTCTCGAACATCAGCACCGAGTCACCCGCGCTCAGCACGTTGACCAGCGCGGCTTCCCAGGCACCCGTGCCAGAAGCCGGATAGATGGCCACCGGGTGGCGCGTCTGGAAGACCTGCTGCAGGCCGGCGATGACCTTCTTGCCCAGGTGCGCGAACTCGGGGCCGCGGTGGTCGATGGTGGGCAGGCTCATCGCCCGCAGGATGCGGTCGGGCACGGGACTGGGGCCGGGGATCTGCAGGAAATGGCGGCCGCTGGGGTGCTGGTCGAGGGGAATCATGGCAGGTGCCCCGATGGGGCTGTGTGGTGGCTTCGTCCCAGAAATTTTTGCATACAAAATTCACTTGTCAATCGGTAGCAGCTAGACTTCGACCCGAATCGCAAGGTTTTTTGTATACGTTCCAGGAACGTGTGAAAGGGCGCCCACCGTGGCCGAGATCATTTCCATCCCCCGCCAGGTGCTGCACCAGGAGGTCACCACCCGGCTGCGGCAGCGCATCGTCGAAGGCCGCATCGCCCCCGGCGCCAAGCTGAACGAACGCGAACTGAGCGAGGCCTTGAACGTCTCGCGCACGCCGCTGCGCGAGGCCATCAAGATGCTGGCCGCAGAAGGGCTGGTGGAGCTGCTGCCCAACCGCGGCGCGGTGGTCGCCAGCCTGAGCGCACAGGACGTGGCCGATACCTTCGAGGTGATTGCCGGGCTGGAAGGCCAGTCGGGAGCGCTGGCGGCGCAGCGCATCACGGCCGAAGAGCTGGCCGAGATCCGCGCGCTGCACTACGAGATGCTGGCCGCCTTCACCCGGCGCGACCTGTCCACCTACTATCGGCTGAACGCGCAGATCCACACACTGATCAACGCCGCGGCGCGCAACCCCGTGCTGGCCCACACCTGGCGCACCGTCAACGCGCGGTTGCAGGCGCTGCGCTTCCGTTCGAACTTCGACGAAGCGAAGTGGCAGCGCGCGGTCCAGGAACACGAACGCATGGTCGAATTGCTCGCCACGCGTGATTCCGAGGCCTTGCGCGAGCTGCTGGTGCAGCACCTGGAACACAAGCGCGACGCGGTGCTGGAACTGATGCGCAGTGGCCAGTTGCCGGCCGGCCAGGCACGGGTGGACGAAGCACGCGCCAGCGCCAAGGGAGCCCGCGCATGATCGACGTGCTGGAACGCCGGTTGCGCGCAGAGACACAGGGCGAGGTGCTGTTCGATGCCGCCTCACGCGGCCGCTATGCCACGGACGCGTCCATCTACCAGCAGATGCCGCTGGGCGTGCTGGTGCCGAAGACTTCGGAAGACGTGGCCACCGCCCTGGCGATCGCGCGCGACCTGAAGCTGCCGGTGCTGCCGCGCGGCGGTGGCACTTCGCAATGCGGGCAGACCACGGGTGCCGCCCTGGTCATCGACAACACCAAGCACCTGCGCCGCCTGCTGGCCTTCGACAAGCAGGCGATGACGGCCGAGGTCGAGCCTGGCATGGTGCTGGACCACCTGAATGCCGAGCTGAAGGCGCACGGCCTGTGGTACCCGGTGGACGTGTCCACCAGCGCGCAGGCCACGCTGGGCGGCATGGCCGGCAACAACAGCTGCGGCAGCCGCAGCATCGCCTACGGCAACATGGTGCACAACGTCGCGGGCATGAAGGCCTGGCTGGCCGACGGCACGCTGGCCGACTTCGGCCCCGTCGCCAGGCTGGGCGCGCGCGAGACCCGGATCGCCGACTTCGTGCGCACGCTCGCCGCACAGCACCGTGAGGAGATCAACGCACGCTGGCCCACCGTGCTGCGCCGCGTGGGCGGCTACAACCTCGACATCTTCGAGCCGAAGAGCGAGAAGCCCTACACCGGCGACGGCAGCGTGAACCTAGCGCACCTGCTGGTGGGCTCGGAAGGCACGCTGGCCGTGACGAAGACGCTGACACTCAAGCTGAGCCCCCTGCCCCGCGCCAAGGTGCTGGGCGTGGTGAACTTCGACAGCTTCTACAAGGCCATGGACTCGGCCCAGCACATCGTGAAGCTGGGCCCCAGCGCGGTGGAACTGGTCGACCGCACGATGATCGAGCTGAGCCGGGCCAACCCGGCGTTCCGGCCAGTGATCGAGACCGCGCTCATCGGCGCACCCGACGCCATCCTGCTGGTGGAATTCAGCGGCGCCGACCCTGCCACCCTGGTGCGCCAGCTCGACGGCCTGGTGGAGCTGATGGGCGACCTGGGCCTGCCCGGCAGCGTGGTGCGCATGGAAGCCGAAGCGCCGCAGAAGGCGCTGTGGGAAGTGCGCAAGGCCGGGCTGAACATCATGATGAGCCTGAAGGGCGACGGCAAGCCGGTGAGCTTCATCGAAGACTGTGCCGTGCCCCTGGAACACCTGGCCGAATACACCGAAGGCCTGACCCAGGTGTTCCGCAAACACGGCAGCCGCGGCACCTGGTACGCGCACGCATCGGTGGGCACGCTGCACGTGCGGCCCATCCTGGACATGCGCCAGGGCGGACCGAACGGCGGCGCGCAGAAGATGCGCGCCATTGCCGAAGAAGCCAGTGAACTGGTGCGCAAGTACAAGGGTGCCTACAGCGGCGAACACGGCGACGGCCTGTGCCGCGGCGAATGGATCGAATGGCAGTTCGGGCCGAAGATCAACGAGGCCTTTCGCGCCATCAAGACGCACCTCGACCCTGCAAACCTTCTCAACCCCGGCAAGATCATCGATCCGCCGAAGATGGACGACGCCGCCCTCTTCCGCTTCGCCCCGGGCTACAAGACCATCCCGCTCAAACCCGTGTTCGACTGGTCGGCCTGGAACGTGCAGAACGACCCGGTGACCGAGCAGACCACCGCCCCCGGCACCGGTGGCGACAGCACCGGCGGCCTGGCCAAGGCCGTGGAGATGTGCAACAACAACGGCCATTGCCGCAAGTTCGACGCCGGCACCATGTGCCCCAGCTACCGCGTCACGCGCGACGAACAGCACCTCACGCGCGGCCGCGCGAACACGCTGCGGCTGGCGCTGTCAGGCCAGATCGAAGGCGGCCTGGGTTCAGACGCGGTGGCCGAAGCGCTGGACCTGTGCGTGGGCTGCAAGGGCTGCAAGCGTGACTGCCCCACCGGGGTGGACATGGCGAAGATGAAGCTGGAGCACACGGCGCTGCGGGCCCGCGAGCGCGGCATCTCGCTGAAAGACCGGCTCATCGCCCGCCTGCCCGAACTGGCCCCGCTGGCCAGCCGCATGCCCTGGCTCTTCAACCTGCGCGACAGCCTGCCCGGCGCCAAGGCCTTGAGCGAGCGCTGGCTGGGCCTGTCGGCGCGGCGTTCGCTGCCGCGCTTTCGCAGCGACACCTTCGCCGCCACCGCGCCCACGCTGGGTTTGGCCACGCGTGACGAAGTGCTGGCGGCAGCCAAGAACGGCAAAGGTGTCGTCCTCTTCGTCGACACCTTCAACGGCTTCTTCGAAACCGAGAACGCTGCCGACGCGGTGCGTGTGCTGCAGGCTGGCGGTTATGCCGTGCATGTGGCCACCCAGTCCGACGGCCGCGCACCCTGCTGCGGGCGCACCCTGCTGGCCGCCGGCCTGGGCGAAGAAGCCAAGGCGCGAGCCGCCGCGCTGCTGCAGACCTTCACACCCTTCGTCGACGCCGGCATCGCCGTCGTCGGGCTGGAACCTTCGTGCCTGCTCAGCCTGCGCGACGAACTGCTGGTGATGGGCCTGGGCGAAGCCGCGCAGCGCCTGGCCGGCAAGGCATTGCTGTTCGAGGAGTTCCTGGCCCGCGAACACCAGGCCGGGCGGCTGAAGCTGACGCTGCGCGCGGCCACGCAGCCGCTGCTGGTGCACGGCCACTGCCACCAGAAGGCCTTCGGCGCGATGCCGCCGGTGCTGGAGGTGCTGAAGCTCATCCCGGGCGCCGAGGTCGGGCTGATCGAAAGCTCCTGCTGCGGCATGGCCGGTGCCTTCGGCTACGAGGCGGCGCACCATGCGGTGTCGATGCAGATGGCCGAACTGAGCCTGCTGCCCGCGGTGCGCGCCCGGCCCGACGCGCAGATCGTGGCCGACGGCACCAGCTGCCGGCACCAGATCGCCGACGGCGCGCAGCGCGAGGCGGTGCATGTGGCTCGGGTCCTCGCGCGGCACCTCTGATTCGAGCGCGCGACGCCGCGCTGCCCTTGCAAGCCCTATCCCCCGCCATCGCGGCCCCACCAGGCCCAGGTGGCCAGGGCGAGCAAGGGCAGCAGCGCCACGTCGATCCACCACACCCGGTGCAGCGCCGGAAGCAGCCCCGCGGGTGCCAGCAGCACGAAGCCCAGCACCGAGCCCCAGGCGCCCAGCAGCGCCACGCCCTGCCAGGCCGGCGTGAACGCGGCCGCGGCCAGCAAGGCGCCCAGCAGGCCGAACAGCAACGCGCGGTGGCGCATCAGCAGCAGCAGGTTCGGCTCGTCGATGTGCAGGCCATACAGCTGCTGCAGGCGCTGCGTGCCCAGCACGCCCAGCAAGGGCAGCAGGTGCACCGCAGCCAGCGCCAGCAAGGCGGCGCTGATCAGCCAGCCGCGGTTCATCGCCGCGGCCACAGCAGGTAGGCCAGCGGGCCCACGGAGCCGGCCACCAGCGTCAGCAAGGCCCAGGGCCACCAGGCTTTGCCCTGGGCGCGGCAATCGCGGGCGATGAAGCCCATCAGCAAAGTGCAGGCGACGACGAGGTCCAGGGTGATCTGCATGCTGCCCAGGTTGGCCAGGCCCCCCTGCCAGATGCCGAGGTAGCCCATCCGCATCAGCACCCACAGCGAGAAGCCGCAAAAGGGCAGCGCGATCAGCCACAAAACGGGTTTCAGCCAGGTCATTCGATCTCCATCAGTTGACGATGCCCGGCAGTGTTGGCCCGCCGGAAACATGCCGCAACGACCTGCGAGGTCATCGCCTTGATCACCCGATTCGCATACGCTCGGCGCCATGCATCCGCTCACCAGCCTGCGCCGGCAAAAGCGCGTCAGCCAACTCGAACTGGGGCTGCGCGCCGGCGTCTCGCAACGCCATCTCAGCTGCATCGAAACTGGCCGCGCACGGCCCAGCCGCGGCACCTTGCTGGCCTTGCTGGATGCCCTGGACGCCCCGCTGGCCGAGCGCAACGACGCCTTGCTGGCAGCGGGCCTGGCGCCGGCCTACAGCCAGCATGGCCTGGACGCACCGCAGCTCGGCCCGGCGCGCGACGCCCTGCAGCAGTTGCTGCACGCCCCCGGCAGCCCGCCGGCCCTGGTGCTGGACGCCGAATGGAACCTGGTGATGGCCAATGCCAGCGTGCAGCGCCTGCTGGACCTGCTGGGCCTGCCCATGCCCCCCAGCCCGGCCAACCTGCTGGACTGGCTGCTGGGCGAAGGCGGCCTGCGCAGCTGCCTGCTGAACGAGGCCGAGGTCTGTGGCGAGGTGCTGCACCGCGCCCGGCGCGAGGCCCTGCAGGTGCCCGCCCTGGCCGCACGCCTGCAGCGCCTGCAAGGCGCACTGCCGCGCTGGCCCGGGCCTTGCGCAGAGGCGCCGCTGCTGCTGACGCGGCTGCAGTCGCGGGTGGGTGAACTGCGGCTGTTCTCGATGTTCAGCAGCTTCGGCGCGCCGCTGGACGTGACGCTGGCCTCGCTGCGCATCGAACACCTGTTCGCGGCCGACGAGGCCACCGCACGGGCTCTGGCCGAGTGACACGCCCCGCCACTGCGTCCTGTTCGCCGGCCTCTTGCCGGGCCGTTCGCATGCCGAACAGTTCGCCACGTTTTTCGCGAGCGAGCCCGCCCGCTATGCAAACCGCCCCTGCAGGAACCAGTTCACATCGCCCTGCGCAGCCGGCAGCCGGCCGCGCCACACCCACACCAGAGAGCCGTCGTGGGCCTGGGCGATGAAATAGTCGCGCGCCACCGAATGGCCGTCCCACCAGCCGGTCTCGATGCGTTCGGGGCCGCTCAGCAGTTGCAGCGGGCGGCCTTCGAGCAGGGGCAGCGCGTCGCGTTCGGCCAGCGGCAGCGGTTCGGGCATCAGCCAGGCCGGGCGGTGCAACGGCAAGGGCACCAGCGGGCCGGGGGTGGGGGTGAAAGAACCATCCGCCCCCCGGCCCTGGGACGTGCCGGTGGCGGGGGCCGGCGGTGCCCCCAGGCCCTGCACCGGCAGCGCCCGGCTGGCGTGTTCCGGGCGGTGGTCGGCCACGGCCTGCAGGCCCAGCACCTGGGCGTCGCCCAGCCGCGCCCGCAGGCGTTCGATCAGCCTCGTCAGGCCTTCGGCGGCACCGGCGCGGCTGGGGAATAGTTCGCCATTGGGCGCGCTGGCCTGCACCAGGTGCTGGCAGTGCAGGCGCAGTTCCAGCGTGGGCGCGGCCATCTGCAGCTGGCCCAGGCGTTCACGCAGCAGGCTGTGCAGATGGGCCGGGTCCAGCGCCGGTTCGGCCAGGGCCACGTGCAGTTGGGTGGCCGGGGGTGCGCTGTCGCGGTGGCGGCGGTCGTGGTGCATGCACAGTGTGAACGCGGCCACGCGCGACTGCCGCGCCTGGGCCCAGGCCACCAGCCGGGCCAGCAGCACGCTGGCACCGTGCAGCACCTGGTCGGTGGTGTCGGCACGGGCATACAGCTCCAGCCGGGTTTCGAAACGCTCGGGCAGCTGCAACCACACGCGCGGGTCGGGGCGGTCGCCCCAGGTGCGGTCGAGCTCGTCGAGCAGGCTTTCGCCGAAACGCCGCGCCAGGCCGGTGCGCGGCAGCGCGCGCAGGTCGGCCAGGGTCTGCAGGCCCATGCCTTGCAGCGCTTCCCAGTGTTCGCGGCCGGGGCCCAGCAGGTGCACCGGCGCGGCCTGCAGCTGCTGCTGCATGGCTGGCCGCTGCGTGGCCTGCGGCCCCAGCACCTGGCCACCACGCACCGCCGGCGGATACCAGCGCGCCAGCAGGGCCGCGCCCAGCGCCGTGGGTGCGGCGGCCAGATGCACCTGGTGGCCCAGCGGCTGCACCGCCTCCTGCAGCCGCATCAGCAGCGCCGCCGCGCCGCCGAACAGGCGCAGGCTGGCCTGCACTTCCAGCAGCACGGTGTGGCCGTCGTGCAGGCACACCGATGGCGTGAAGGCCAGCGCGGCATGGGCCACCGCCAGCAGCGCGGCGGCGTCGCGCCCGGCATCGGCTTCGGCCAGCAACAGCTGCGACGACAAGGCCAGCGCCGTGGCGCGCTTGCAGCCCGGGCGGATGCTGCACTGCACGGCGGCGGCGTTGACGGCGCTGATGGCGTGCCCGTCCAGCAGCGCAATGGGGCGCTGCTGCGCATCAGGCGCCAGCGTGGCGCAGAAGGCCTCCAGCGACAACAGGGGCAGGTGCAGGGCGAACCACAGCATGGCGGGGGCGGGGACGCAGTGAGTGATGCACAGGCGGGCGCAGCAGCACGGGGGCGCGCGGTCAGCGCAACGGCCCGTGGGTCGATGCCACCGCCGGCAAGGCGGCCGACCCGGCTGACGACGACCGGGCCGCAGCAGGCTGCGGCAGCGCGGGTGCAGGCACGGCCCGCCCGGCCAGCGCGCGCGCCAGGCCGGCTGCCGACAGCACCGGCGGCAAGGCCAGGTCCAGCGGCTGCGCCAGCGGCGGGCCGCGGCGCTTGAGCAGGGTGACACGCAGACGGTCGGGGCCGGCAGCGGCCAGCAGCAGGCGCAGCGGCGCGGCGCTGGGCTGCTGGCGCGCAGCCACGTCGCGCAGCAGGAAGGCCGGGCCGTCGTGGACCTGTGCGGCCAGTTGCAGCCGGCGTAGCGTGTCGGCCGGCAGCCGCGCCGGCAACCAGGCCAGCACGGCACCGACATGGCCGCTTTTCAGCGCCTGTTCCAGCGCCCACAGCATGTCGGCCGCGGGCAGGCGCTGGCGCGCCGGGCCGCGCAAGGCCTGGCGCGGATGCACCACCACGAGCTGGGCAATGTCGATGCCCAGCGCCCCCAAGGCCCAGGCACAGGGCGCGGCCGGCGGGTCGAACCACATCAGGCTGCCACCGGCGGCCTGCACCGCCGCCAGCACCGGGGCCAGCAGCCGCAGTTCACCCAGGCCGGGATGGGGCAGCAGCAGCTCGGTCAGGGCCTGGGTGGGCCAGCCGCCGCCGGGCAAGGCGGCGTCGAGCTCGGCAAAGCGGCTGGGCCGCACGCTGCCGCCAGGGCGGGCCAGCTGGTGGGCATGCCACAGGGCGGGGTGCAGGGCGTCCAGCGCTGGCGGGTTGGCAGGACCCGTTGCAGCAGCTTCAGGGGTTGATTCGAGCGGCGGTGACGAGAGGGGTGACGAGAGGGGTGCCGGCGCCTGTGGCGCTGCCGAACTGGGCGCCTGGCCTGTGGTCGACCGGTGCGTACGCCCTGGCCCGGCCGGCGCGGAGGCAGGCAGAACATCGAACAGGCTGGACGTAGGGGAGACTTGCACCAAGATACTGTAAGAATATACAGTTGTCCGCGCAAGCCAACTCCTTGACGAAAGCGTCTGGCTCGCAGGCGCTTGAATCAGGCGCTAAAGTAAGGATTCCTTACTTTAAGGAAACATATGCTCGCGAAGCTGACCTCCAAGAACCAGCTCACCCTGCCCAAGAGCGCCGTCCAGGCCGTCGGTGCGGCCGAATACTTCGATGTGCAAACCCGGGACGGCCAGATCATCCTGACCCCCATGCGCCTGCAGCGCGCCGACGCCGTGCGCGCCAAGCTGGCCGAACTGGCGCTGACCGAACAAGACATCACCGATGCCGTGGCCTGGGCGAGGTCGGAAGCAAAACCTGCCTGAACTGAATGAGCCCCCCACGCGTGGTGCTGGACACCAACGTCGTGCTGTCGGCGCTGCTGTTCACGTCCAGCCCCCTGGCCCTGCTGCGCCATGCCTGGCAGACCGGGGCCTGCCAGCCGCTGGCCAGCACGGCGACGGCGCAGGAACTCATCCGTGTGCTTGCCTACCCGAAGTTCAAACTGAACGCCGCGCAGCGGGAGGAACTGCTGGCCGATTACCTGCCCCATGCCGAGATCGTGCAGCTGCCCTACCCCATGCCTGCCCTGCCCGTGTGCCGCGACCCGAACGACCTGCCCTTCCTGCACTTGGCCGCCATCGGCCGGGCCGACGTGCTGATCGCGGGCGACAAGGATCTGCTGGCCCTGGCCGGCCAGACACCCTTTGTCATCCAGACGGCCCAGGCCTGGCTGCAGGAACTGCAGCGCTGACCGACCGGGTGCCAGCCAGATCAGGCCGTCAGCAGGCCCGCCACCCGTTCCCGCAGCCCCTGCGGGCTGGCCGCTGCCGCGGGCACGGGCTCGCCCGCCACCAGGCCCACGGGGCTGAACAGGCCGCGGCGGAAGGGCTTGACCATGGCCGTGCCTTTTTCGATGCGCGAGAAGTAAGACCCCCACAGGTTCTGCAGCGCCAGCGGCACCACCGGCACCGGGTGGGTCTGCAGGATCTTCATCACCCCGCCCTTGAATTCGCCCAGGCTGCCGTCGCGCGTGATGCCGCCTTCGGGGAAGATGCACAGCAGGTCGCCATCGTCCAGCACACGCCGGGCTTCGGCGAAGGCGCGTTCGTAGGCTGCCGGGTCTTCGCGCTGCGGCGCGATGGGGATGGCCTTGGCCAGACGGAACATCCAGCCCAGCACCGGCGTGGCGAAGATGCGGTGGTCCATGATGAAGCGGATGGGCCGCGGGCTGGCCGCCATCAGCAGGATGGCGTCGACGAAGCTGACGTGGTTGCACACCAGGATGGCCGCGCCCTGCACCGGGATGTGCTCGTCGCCGCGCACCTTGAAGCGGTAGACCACGCGCGTGAGCATGAAGGCGATGAAGCGCAGCAGGTATTCGGGCACCAGCAGGAAGATGTAGCCCGCCACCACCGCGTTCAGCAGCGCGACAACCAGAAACACCTGCGGAATGCTGAAGCCCGCCGCCAGCAGCGCACCCACGCCGATGCTGCTGACCACCATGAACAGCGCGTTCAGGATGTTGTTGGCCGCGATGATGCGCGCACGGTGCGTGGCCGGGCTGCGCAGCTGGATCAGCGCGTACATGGGCACGCTGTACAGCCCTGCGAACAGGCTCAGGCCGAACAGGTCGAACAGCACGCGCCAGTGCGCCGGCTGCGCCATGAACTGGGCCACGCTCAACGCGTCGGCCGGCGGCAGGCTGCGCGAGGCGAAATACAGGTCGAAGGCGAACACGCTCATGCCGATGGCGCCCAGCGGCACCAGGCCGATTTCCACGTGCCGCTTGCTCAGCACCTCGCACAGCAGTGCGCCGATGCCCACGCCCACCGAAAACACCACCAGCAGCAGCGAAGCCACCTTCTCGTCGCCATGCAGCACGTCCTTCGCGAATGACGGGAACTGCGACAGGAACACCGCGCCGAAGAACCACATCCAGCTGATGCCCAGCAGCGAGCGGAAGACGACGACGTTGCCGTGCGCCAGCAACAGGTTGCGCCAGGTTTCGGTGAAGGGGTTCCAGTTGATCTTCAATAGCGGGTCGGTGGCCGGCGACAGCGGCACGGCCTGCGCCAGCACCCGCCCCAGCAGCGCCAGCGCCACGCAGGCCAGCGCCGTGATGCGCCCACCGGTCTCGGGCAGGGCGATGAGCAGGCCGCCGGCCACGTTGCCCAGCAGGATGGCTACAAACGTGCCCATCTCGACCATGCCGTTGCCGCCAGTGAGTTCACGTTCGTTCAGGTGCTGCGGCAGGTAGGCGAACTTCACCGGGCCGAACAGCGTGCTCTGCAGACCCATCAGGAAGATGCAGGCCAGCAGCACCGGGATGTTCTGCGCCCAGAAACCCCAGGCGGCGATCAGCATCACCACGATCTCGAAGCTCTTGGTGAAGCGGATGAGCTGCGCCTTGTCGTGCTTGTCGGCCAGCTGCCCGCTGGTGGCCGAGAACAGCACGAAGGGCAGGATGAACAGCGCGCCGATGACCAGCCCGGCCATGGCCGGGGGCAGCCAGCCCACCTGCAGCTGGTAGGTCACCATCACCGTGAAGGCGAACTTGAAGACGTTGTCGTTGGCGGCACCCAGGAACTGCACCCAGAAGAACGGCGCGAAGCGCCGCTGGCGCAGCAGGTCGAACTGGTTGGGGTGCGGGTGCGGGTGCGGGTGCGGGTGCGGGTGCGTTTGCGGGCTGGGTTCGGTCATCGTCGGCTCTGGGGTCAGCTCTGGGGTCAGCTTTGGGGCACAACAAGGGCACGGGCCTCGAACAGCGCCGCGGGCAGGCGCGCCTGGCCCAGGCGCAAGCGGCGCTTCAGGACGAAGTCGAACAGCAGCGGGTTGTGTTCGCGCAGGCGTTTCAGCGGTTCGACGTCGGCGCCCGCCAGTACCCCTGCATTCTGCAGGGCCGGCAATGAAAACAGCGGCATCAGCCCGGGCAGCGGGTAGTCGGAACCGTGAAGAAGGCGGTGATGCCAGTCCTGGCGCTGCAGCACCGTCTGCCAGACCACCGGCTTGCGGTTGCGCTGAAACACGGCCGAGATGTCGGCGAACAGGTCGCCTTCCCATTCGCGTTCTGCCATCAGCCGCGTGAACAGCTCGAAGGCCGGGCGGGCCGGGGCCGAAGGCAGGTCGGTGTCATCGGCCTTGCCGAGCGATGCGCAATGCGCCACCACCACGCGCGTGCCATGCGCCAGCAGGTGGCGCACCAGCAGCGGGTTGACGAGCTCGTCGCGCCCGGCACCGGGTGCGGCTTTCTCTTCGCCGCAATGCACGATCAGCGGCACGCCGGCGCGGGCCAGGCGTTCGCAGAAAGGCCGGCAGCGCGGGTCGCGCGGGTCGATGTTCATCGCACTCGGCAACCACTTCACGGCCACCGCGCCACCGGCCAGCGCCGATTCCAGCCGTGCCAGCGCGTCGGGCCGGTAGGGGTGAACCGAGGCCACCCAGGCGAAGCGCGACGGCAGGGCCGCAGCCACCTGCTGCGCATAGGCGTCGGGCACGTGGAAGGTGGTCCAGTCGGGTGCGGGCTGGCCGGCGTCGTCGCAGGCCTGGTCGAAGGCGAACAGCCACCAGCGCGCACCGGTGGGGAAGCCCTCGGCCAGCGCCTGCAGGCGTTCGACATAGGCGCGGTCGATGGAAGGCGCGTCGGCCGGCACGCATGAAGCGTTCAGGATGGCGCGGCGGCGCAGCACCTCGGTGGGCCGCCACCACTGGTGCATGCTGGGGTGGATGGTGCAGCCCGAGCCGGCGTCGCCGTTGCCCAGCAGGTGAGCATGAGTGTCGACCAGGCGCGTGGCATCGATGCCGGCGAAGGCCTCGTCGACGAGGGCCTGCCCCGGCCCGGCAGCGGCGGCCATGCCCAGGCAGGGGTTGCGAAGCGTGCCCGCGGCCTGCGCCGGCCGCCCGCCCACCAGGCCGGTGAACAGGCCCACCGCCAGCGCACCGCAGCAGCCTTGCAGCAGGTGGCGCCGGCTGGGGCCGGGGCGGTGGATCGAACGGTCAGCGGCACGGTCGGCAAGTCGGTCCATCGGTTTCTTTCCTTCAGTCATGGCCACGGGCCTCCACCAGTTCACGCAAGGGCTGCGGCAGCCAGCCGCGCAGCCGTTCACCCAGCCGGGCTTCGTGCCGCTGCCACCCCACGCCGGCGGCCATCACGCCCAGTCCGATGGCGGCCAGGGCCAGCGGGAACATCAGGCTGTCGCGGAACACGGTGTACGACAAGTGCCCCAGGTAGTAGGCCAGGCCGATGCCACCGAACACCGCGAAGACCCGGCGCGACAGGACCGTTCCCAGCACGATCATCAGCAGGTTGATGGCGGCATAGCCCAGCCTGGCCAATTCACCTTCGGAACGCAGGCTCGTCAGCGCGCCCCAGAAGGCCAGGGTGCCGAAGAGGTAGAGCCAGAAGGCGAAATCGGGTCCCCGGCGCGAGCGGATGTCCACCCACAGCGCCACCGCCAGCATCACCAGGCCGAAGGCCAGGCTGATACGCCGTCCTTCTTCTGAAAACAGCGCAGCCCGTTCACCGCCCAACAGCAGGGGCACGAGGTCCATGTTCAGGAACCACAGCGTCACGGCCAGCGGCAGCACCGTGAACGGCAGCCGCCAGCGCCACAGCGCCAGCACCGCTGCCGCCAGCGCCGCCGCTTCCATGAACACCCAGCGCCAGCCGACGTGGCTGAAGTAGCTGCGGTAGGCCACAGCCGTACCCTCTTCGACCGGAGCCCACCAACCCTGCCACAGCTGCAAGCCATACACCGCCAGCGGCACCATCGCCACGGCCAGCGCGCTGACGATGCCGGCCGGCAGCGGCAGCCGCCGGGTCTTCAGCAGCCATTCGGTGCCCAGCGCCGCGGCGAAGGCATAGGCCAGCGCGATGCCGAACAGCGCCGCACCGCCCAGCCGTTCCCAGGCCAGGGTCATGAACAGCGTCATGGCGCCCAGGGCGACCATGCCGCCCAGGTAGTACAGGATGTGTGCGGGCTTGAAGCCGGGGGCTGCGCCGGCAGCAACAGCCTGCTGCTCGACCAGGAAGGCCCACAGCCGCTGGTCCTGCCCGGGTTGCAGCACGCCCTGGCGCGTGGCCTGGCGCAGCAGGTCGAGATTGATGTTCATCGCCCCTGCCCTTTCAACGCAGCACCTGCACCGGCCCGGCCAGGCCGCTGCGTTCCAGCCACGTGAACACGCTGTCGACGGTGACGGTCTCGATGCGGCTGCTGTAGCGCTTGACGTCGGGGTGGTCGTCGAAGGCGATGTGCGCGGCCGTCATGCGGGCGCCCAGTCGCTTGGCGGGCGAGATGCGCAGCGTCGTGGGCTCGTAGCCCTGGAACTGCAGCCAGGCCTGGGCGCGCTGGCGGTTGCCGGCAGCCGGTTCGCGTGCCATGGCCAGGGTCTCGATCGCCCACTGGTTGCTTTGCTGGTAGGTCTGCGACCACGGATAAGCCACCATGCTGTAAGCGGGTTCGTGCAGCTGGTCGACACGCGCGTTGCTGCGCAGCACCGGCAGCAGTGCGGCCTGCACCGCCGGCGTGGGCACGGCGTAGGCCGCTTCGAAGCGGACCAGGTCGTCCATGAAGAATTCTCCCAGCCCCTGGCGGTAGAGGTCGCCGCGCGCGCTGCCGCACTGGTTCAGCTTGTGCACCACGCGCCAGCGCGCGGCGTCGCCCTGCCCTTCACGATAAGCCCAGCCCAGGTGCGACCAGCGCAGGCCCCACTCAGCCAGGTTCTGCCCGGCGCGGGCCAGCACCACCACCTGGGCGCCGCTGGCGTCCAGCGCACTGGCGGTGCGCTCGGCCAGTTCCAGGGCGCTCTGCACGTTCTGCGCAGAAGGCGCCGCGGCTTCGCAATTGCGGCCGGCGTGGGCCGCCAGGCTGGTGGCCAGCACCGCCGCGGCAATGACGAGGCGCGCGCTCATCGCGTCACCCGTTCGTTGTAGAGCAGGGCCTTGCCGATCTCGTTCGGGATGTAGGCGATGGCCCTGCCCGCCGCCGACAGCACCCAGCCGGCGCTGAAGGCCGTGACGACGAGCGCGGTGCCGGCAGCCACCGACACGCCGGCCACCGAAGCACCCGCCAGCGTGATGCTGAAGCGCGCCCCGTCCGAGGCCCGCTCGAGCACCCACACGGCGGCGCCCGAGGCCGTCTCGACAGCCACCAAGGTGAGCATGCTGCCACCCACCAGCACCGAGGCGCCCAGCGCAGCAGGCGCAGCCACCGACACCGCGATCGGCAGCATCGACAAGGCACTGGCTTCGGAAGCACCGGTGTGTGCCCGGGCCGCAGGCACCGCGCCGGACAGGGCCAGCGCAAGTGCGGCAACGATGAGTTGTTTCTTCATGGGTCTTCCTTGGAAGTGAACGGGAAAGTCGGGCGCCGTCGATCAGTCTTCCAGCGACGGCTGCCGGGCCAGCGCGGCTTCATGGGCGTCGCGCAGGGTCTTGGCCAGGGTGAACACGCTGGAGATCAGGAACAGCCAGCACACCCCCAGATAGGCCTTGTAGGACGGGTTGATCTCCATGCGCCACAGGCCCCAGCCCGTCAGCGCCATGGCCATGCCGAATCCGCCCCAGACCACCGCGCTCCAAAGCGGCGTGTCCACACGGCGCGTTTCGTTGTCGCGCACGGTCTTGGCCACGGTGAACGCCATGGACAGACAGAACAGGTAGCCCATCACCATGAACGCCCGGTCCAGGTCGGCGCCCGGCAGCCAGAGCAGGCCGGTGGTGCACAAGCCCACGGCGGCGGCGAAGGACACCCAGACCTGCAGCCGCCAGGCGCGGGTGTCCAGGCGGGGAGCAGCGGTGCGGGCAGAGGCGGTTTGCATGACGGGGGTGGTTTCGTTGAACACGTCGCCACTGTGCCCGTCACCAGCAAAGGTATCCATCACCCCCAGGAGCGTGGCGTGACTTCAGACATCAGGTATCGTATTTCGATACTTCTGGAGACCCCCAGCATGAGCAGCAGCCAAGCCCTGGTCAGCGCATTGAAGGCCGAACTGCGCCGCGCCGGCATCACCTACGCACAGCTGGCCGGCGAACTGGGCCTGGCGGAAAGCAGCGTCAAGCGCATCTTCGCCAAGGGCGACCTGAGCCTGGCGCGCATCGACCAAGTGCTGGCGGTGCTGAGGATGGACTTCGCCGAACTCGCGCGTCTGGTGGCCATGGCCGCACCGGCCCGCAGCGAACTCACGCTGGAACAGGAACGCGCGGTGGTGGCCGACCCCAAGCTGCTGCTGGCCGCCATCTGCACGCTGAGCCAGTGGACGATGGAGCAGATCACCAGCACCTACCGGCTGAGCAAGCCGCAGGCCGTGGCCTGCCTGCTGGCGCTGGACAAGCTGGGCTTCATCGAACTGCGGGCCCAGAACCGCTACCGGCTGAAGGTCGACAAGACCTTCCGCTGGCGGCCCGACGGGCCGGTGATGCGCTACTTCCGCCAGCACGCCGTGGGCGACTACTTCAGCGGCGACTTCGGCGGCCCGGGCGAACTGCTGATGCTGGTGCACGGCCACATCGCCCTGCCCCAGGCGCAACTGCTGAACGAACGCCTGCAACGCCTGGCACAGGACTTCGCGCAGCAGCACCTGGCCGACCAGCGCCTGCCCGAGACCGACAAGCGCCCCTACACGCTGGTGCTGGGCATGCGGTCGTGGCTGTTCGGCGCCTTTCGCGACCTGCTGCGCGAACCCGTGGGAGAACCGACCTAGCGGCGGCGGCGCACGACCAGGCTGACCGCGCCCAGCCCGGCCAGACACAACAGAGCGGCGCCGGGCTCGGGCACGGGCGTGACGGCCAGGGCCACGAACTGCGTGAACTGGGTGCCGCTGAAGTTGTTGTCCGACACCAGCACCAGGGTCTGCCGGCCGTCGGCCAGCACCGGGCCCAGGCTGATGCCTTCGATGTTGTCCAGCGCCAGTACGGTGCCGTCGTCGTGCCGCAAATCGGACATGTCCAGCATCAAGGTCTTGGTGGCTGCGGTGTAGGTCTGCCCGGCCAGGCTGTCCAGGCCGGACACGTCGCTGGCATGGCGGATGTCGACGTGGAACAGGCGGATGGTGTTGCCGGTGGGTGCGCCGTTCGGCCCGGTGCCGGGTGTGGCGGCGCCGATGGCAAACGAGCGTTCCACCGCGATGAATTCACCGTCGGCGATGGCCAGCAGTTCGACCAGGCCGTTGGTGGCGAACTGGCCTGCCGGGTTCGGTGGCAGCGCGACCGGAGACACGGGGTAGACGAACTCGGCACCGGCCGCGCCGGTCACCAGGTCGAAGGACAGGATGCGCGAAGGCGAACCCGAGGCCACCGTCGCGAACGGCCCGTCCTGCACCAGCGCGTTTTCAGTGGCCGTGTAGAGGGTGCGGCCGTCGGTGGACACGGTCAGGCTCTCGAAGGCCAGGTTGTTGAGGACACCGCGGTCGCCAGGCTGGTTGCTCGTTGCCGTGTTCGGGTTGTAGTGCGCCGGCACGCTGAAGTCGCGCACGTAGCTGCCGTCGGGCGCCATCTCGCGCACCGTCGGGTTCTGCAGGCCGGCGGCACTGCGCTGGCCCTCGTTGGACCACAGCAGGTTGCCGTTCACGGGGTGGATGCGCAGGCCTTCGGGGTCGACCTGGTTCGTGGGGAAGGCGCTGCCGTCGGGACGCGCGATGGTCGTCACCGACTGGAAAGACACCCCGGCGCTGCCCGGGCTGCCCGAGCGCGTGAACAAGGCCAGGTCGAGCTGCAGGCCGTAGAAGCGCGCCGGGTTCAGGGCGCTGCGGTCGTCGCTGATGGCCACGAAACGCTGGGTCGCTGCGTGGTAATCGATGCCCGACAGCCCGCCGATGGTGGTGCCGGCGTACAGCGTGCCGGTGGCGATGATCTGCTGGCCCAGGTAGTCCAGGGTGACCGGCGCGGTCTGCGCCTGGGCCGACAAGCCAGCCCAGGCCAGTGTGGCGGCCAGCGCAGCGGGGGTGAAACGAAACCAGTTTGTGTGCACGGCAATCCTCGGTTGTTGTGGATGGCCGGCAGTCTGGCAACGGGTCGTGACGCGGCGGAGACAATCTCGGGCCTTCCTCGCCAAGAAGCCCCGATGAGCCAGTCCGCCGCCGTCTGCACGAACAGCCACACCAACGCTCGCCCCTGCCCCTGCGGCAGTGGTCTGGCCTATGCCGCCTGCTGCGGCCGCTGGCATGCCGGCCCCCTGCATCTGCAGGCGCCCGATGCCGAAGCCTTGATGCGGTCGCGCTACTGCGCCTATGTGCTGGACCTGGGTGACTACCTGCTGCACACCTGGCATGTCAGCACACGGCCTGCCAGAGTGCCCCCGGCCGAGCCCGGCCTGCGCTGGCTGGGCCTGCAGGTGCGCAGCCACCTGTTGCAGGGCACGGACGCCGCAACCGTCGAATTCATCGCACGCAGCAAGCTGGGTGGCCGCGCTCACCGGCTGCAGGAAACAAGCCGGTTCGTCCGCGAAGGCGGGCGCTGGTACTACGTCGACGGGGACGTCGCCTAAGCCACCTCGCGGCCGCTGCCGGCTTGCCAGATGCGGTACCAGTCCTCGGCCGACAGGTGCAGCGTCATCGCCGAGACCGCTTCGCGCAGGGCCGCCAGGCGGCCAGAACCCGTCACCGGCCGCGGCCGCGCCGGATGACGCATCAGCCAGGCATGGGCCACGGTGGCCGGGGCCGCGTCGTGCTGACGGGCCAGCGCCTGCAGCACCTGCAGGACACGCTGGCCGCGCTCGTCCTGGCCGCTGAAGAGCCGCCCGCCGGCAAGCGGCGACCAGGCCATGGCCTGCAGCCCCAGGTCCAGGCATTGGGCCAGGCTGCCGTCGTCCAGCGGCTGCAGATGCAAGGGTGAAAACTCGATCTGCTGGGCCACCAGCGGAAACCGGCGGTGCAACATCGCCAGCTGGTCAGGGCGGTGGTTCGAGACCCCGAAGGCCAGCACCTTGCCTGCGGCCTGCAGTTCGCGGAAGGTGTCGGCCAGTTCGTCGGGGTCCATCAGCAGGTCGGGGCGGTGCAGCAGCAGCACGTCGATGTGGTCGGTGCACAAGGCGCGCAACGACTGGTTCACCGAATGCAGGACATGGGCCCGCGAACTGTCGTAGCTCTTGAGGGTGTGACCCGGGCGCGCCGGCGTCACCAGCTTGATGCCGCACTTGGTGATGATCTGCAGCCGGCGGCGCAGGCCGGGCGTGCTGGCCAGTGCCGCACCGAAAGCGGCTTCGACGCTGTAGCCGCCGTAGATGTCGGCGTGGTCGAAGCTGGTGATGCCCATGGCCAGGGCCTCTTCGACCCAACCCACCAGGCCTGAACTGGAGAGGCCCCACTCCGGCAGGCGCATGAGGCCCGCAACGACAGGTGACAACATCGCGCCGCCTCAACCCGGCAAGCAGTGGCGGTGTTCGCACCGCTGCGACGGTGCTTCCTCCAGGAAAAGGATTTGCCTCGGCGTGCCCATCTTGGTCTTCCTCGTGCGCTTGCTGTTGTATAGGCCGTCGGCCCTCCGCCGACTTCGGGTGCCCGAACTTATCAAGACCCGGCCTGCAAAGCCAGTGTTTGAAATCAATGGGTCACATAGCCGCGGGTTTCCACCAAACTCGAGCCGGGCACGGGCAGCAGCCGGCCGACCCGACCAGGGCGTTGCAGCTCAGCGCAGTCCCAGCAGGCGCAGCGCCAGGTCGTGCAGGCGGCCGGCCGGGTCGACCAGGCTTTCGAGCACGGTGAAGTGGTTCTTGCCCGGCACCGTTTCGCACACCGGCACCGCGGTGGGTCCCCAGACGTCGCGGATCAGGCGGTTCTGGCGCAGGAATTCGTCGGTCTCTTCGGCACCCACGGCCGCATACAGGCGGCCACCCTTGGGCCGGGGAAAGAAAGCCGGGCTGAGACGACCTACGGAAGCCGGGGTCAGCCGCAGGTCGGCCTGCACCGAAGCCACATGGCGCAAAGGCTCCAGGTCGTACAGACCGGAAATGCTCAAGGCGCCTGCCAGGGGCTGCGAGGGCAGATCAGCGGCCACGTCCTTCCAGCGACAGCTGAGCAGCATGCTGGCCAGGTGCCCGCCGGCCGAATGCCCGACCAGCGCCAGGCGCGACGCATCGCCACCGTACTGGTGCGCATTGCGCCAGGTCCACGCCACGGCGGCAGCGGCCTGCAGGCAGATGTGTTCGATGCTGACCGCCGGACACAGCGCGTAATTCGGCACCACCACCAATGCACCGTCGGCATTGAAAGACGGCGCGACGAAGGAGTGCTGCGACTTGTCCAGGGAACGCCAGTAGCCGCCGTGGATGAACACCAGCACGGGCGCACCCGAGGCCGGCACCGGGCCCGTGGCCGGGAAGACGTCGAGCGTGGCGCCCTCGCCTGCCGCATAAGGCAGGTCCAGCTGCGACGGCGAGTTCTGGCGCACCAGCGCCGAGGCCTCGGCCCAGCGTTCGAACACGCGTCCGTAGTCGGGCACACGAAGGCGGTTGTTGTACTGGCCTTCCAGCCACGCCGGGTCGGCGTTCTGTTTCATGGGGTCTCCTTGGGTGCAGCGGCGCGATGTTAGCGGGCCCGCCGAGCCCGCGTGGGACCTTGCGGCCTGCGATCGGCTTGCCTGCGACAAGCACGGCACCGGTGCTAGACTTTCCAGACATGGGGGCGTAGCTCAGCTGGGAGAGCGTCGCGTTCGCAATGCGAAGGTCAGGAGTTCGATCCTCCTCGTCTCCACCAACCTCTTCCAAGGCCTTGATCCACGATGCGACTTAAGCGATAGGGTTGCACCGAGTGCAATCGGTAGGTTTATCTCGCAAGTGCACGCCGTAGGTTAAACAGGCCGACCCCCCACCCGGGGGCAGGCTTCGTTTTTTCAGGTCGACCTTGAGCCCGCGCAGGCCGAACAAACCAACAGTTCGTGTCCAGAGCACGCCCGAGGGACCTCTCCGACGTGGATCGCGGCATGTGGCAAGAACGGCGTCGCGGCTTAGAACGGAAGCTTTGATCGAGCCGGCCTTCGACTGCTCAGTGCGCTCAGCACGAAATTTTTTTGATTGCTGTAGGGCCGCTGCCGGCAGAAATGGCCGCGCCCGCCGAACCCGGCGACCATCTCATGCTCCCTGCGAACTCAGCCACGCCGCCAAGGCGCGGCGCGTCTTCGTTGATCAACTGGGCACTCATGCCAACGGTCATGCCGCACCGTCCGAGCGTCGTCACCTTGACGCCGATCTGGCCGCTATGGCACCACCATGATCTGGCCACCACGCACCGCCGAAACCAGAGCCTGGTGGGCCGAACCGTCCTCCAGCACGAGCTCCTTGCGCCAAACCTGCCTGAACGCCTTCAGGGCATCACCGAAGACCACGAAGCAATCTTGGCCGTGCTGCTGGGCGGATCGATAGGCGATGCCCTCGAAACCTTCTGCCACCGCTTTGGCGGCGACCTCTTGCGTAGATGTGAAACGCAGGGATTGCAGGACTGGCCACGACGAAGCGTGCTGCCGAAGGTCGAGCAAGCGGACCGGCCTCGTGGTGAGCAGACAGAGGAGCACCCTGCTGGCGGCGTTGCTGATCGACAGGGAGACCGCCTCCCGCCTCACCAGCGATTCGTAGGCGGCGGTTTCCGGGCTCTCGGCGAAGTAGCCGGCCGGCACCGAGGGCACCGCGAAGCGGCTGGACATGTCATCGGCCGGCACCAGCTTCAACGCACCGATCGTCGTTGTACCTGGTCGCGGTCTCGTGCGCGGCACCCGGTAGACCGTCCGGGAGGTCGCCAGGGTTGCTGGTGGCAGGTACTGTAGGTCTCGAAGCTTCATCAGAAGGGACTCAGTTCCCCTCGTGTCCTGCGATCTCAATCACCCGGGCCGCTTGGCCTTGCTCGATGGGGCTGGCGCGGTGATCGTCCGTCCAGAGCACCGTGCGGCGACTCCAGGAACGACAGCAAAGCCCAGCCTTCGGTTGTCCCGAGGGCAGTCGACAGCTTTGGAAGGGCGTCCCACATCGTCGGCTCGAAGTGCCAGCGCGGCATCCGGAACCCGCGCTTGGCCTGCGCCAGGCCGACAGCACGACCTTTGGCGATCCAGGCGTTGATGGTGACGCGGGTCGTGTCCACAAGCTGGGCGGCCTCGTCGGTGGAGATCATGTCAGCGGCTGCCAGCCTTTGCTGTCGGGCAGCCAGGCTGCCGGCGAGCAGCGCACGAACTTCGGCGGCGGGCACGTAGTCATCGGCGCGTTTACCCGACTTACGGGGTGATTGACGACTTCTCGCAGGAACGCGGGAGGTGGTGGCGGGAGAGTGTTGAACCGTGTCTTTCATGTCCAGCCTTTCTAGGTCTGGCGGCCTCGCAAGGCCGTTGTGAACGCGCCTTACGGCGCGTTGCGGCCGTTGACCTTCTGCGAGACGAAGAAGGCCTTCACGCGGCGTACGGCGGTGACAGGCGCCGCCAAGATCGGACGGTCCCGGTCGGCACGCGAGCGACGAGCAACGGCCTGCGAAGGGCAGACCACAAATTGCTGCCACTGGGCGCAGCTGGTCTCGGCGCACTGCGCCAGGTTCCGGCGTAATTGCGCGCCTGTCGACAAGCCAACCAGGACGTCGAGGATGCAGTCGCGCCCTCCATGGCCGAAGACGCCGAGGCTGCCGCGCTGGGCTTCATCGACGCCTTGGAGCAGGCCTGCGCGCACATCGGGCGCGAACCTGCGACTGGATCACCTCGTGACGCGCATGTCTGGATGAGGCGCACCAGGCGCTGGTGGCGATTGAGAAGGCGGTGGCGGCGACGAAGGGCAAGCACGATGCATCGCCTGCTTGTCGCGGTTCGCCAGCCACCAGGCGACACAGGCTCGCGCCAAAGCCGCGGTGCTGTCCACGCACCTCGCGCGCAGCGGTGACGCCACGGCATCCAGCGCAACCGGTGTTTCGGTGCAGGCCAGCACCACCGCGTCTGCGCCCTTTCGCAACAGGGCTTGAACGGCATTCTCGATCAGCACAGCGGCTTGAAGGGTCTTGCCTGCCTTCACGAGCGCGATACCGGGCAGGACCCACTGGTCCATCGCATCATCATCCGGCACCACCAGGGTGTAGCCTGCCTTCAACAGCGCTGCATCGAAGACTCGGCCGGCCAGCGTTGCACGGGTGGCGATGAGGCCCACCGAGCCGCCTGCGCTGACCAAGGAAGCCAGTTCCGCCACGCACGCATCGACGATGCTGATGAATGGCACAGGACAGCCTGCGGACAGATCGGAGAACCAGAAGTGCGCCGTGTTGCAGGGCATGGCCAGCGCGCTTGAACCAGCAGCCACCAGGCGGTCACGCCCGGCCATCAGTTCAGGCAAGGGGGAGGGCCCGTCACCCAGGATGGCGGCGGGTCGCGAAGGTATGCGCGGGTCCGACTGAATGAGCAAGGGCACGTGGTCGGCGTCGCCCCCTGCGGGTGTTCCTGCCAGAACCTTGTTGAAGAAATCAAGCGTGGCCAAAGGCCCCATGCCGCCCAGAATGCCGATCATCCGCTTGCCCTCATCTGTGCGATCAACGCGTGGCCGTCAGAAAGCCATCGGTCAGGAATGCCTGCGACAGGCTGGATGCGCCGGACCTGAACTCACTCGACACCCAGCCCGTGCTGTTCGGCAGCATCAGGACGACGAAGGCCGCAGCCCTGGCCAACAGGGCCTCACATCGGCTTCAGATCGCTGAATGCATCCATGTAGCCATACAGCGCCACGGCTCCGCCGGTGTGCAGGAACACGACGTTCTCGCCCTTCTTGAAGTGGCCCTTGCGGCACAGGTCGATGAGCCCGGCCATGCCCTTGCCGGAATACACTGGGTCGAGCAGGATGCCCTCCAGGCGCGCCATCAGGGTGACGGCCTCGACCATTCCGGGCGTCGGCACGCCGTAGCCACCGCCGACATAGTCGCAGTTGGCCATCACGCTTTCGCGCTTGACGCAACCGGGCACGCCCAGCAGTTCAGCGGTCTTGACCGCGAGGTTGTAGACGTTGGTCTCCTGCGCTTCCTTGGCAGCGCGCACGCCGATGCCCAGCACCGGGATCTGGCTGCGCGTGCCTTCCAGACCCACCACCAGCCCCGCCTGAGTGCCGGCACTGCCCGTGGCATGGACAACGCAGTCCACACGCAAGTCCTGAGTGTTGAACTGGTTCACCATCTCGAGCGCGCAGGTCACATAGCCCAATGCGCCAATCGGGTTGGAGCCCCCGCCAGGGATGATGTAGGGATTGCGGCCCTTGGCGCGCAGTTCCTCGGCCACCGCAGCCATGGCAGCATTCATGTCAGTCCCGCCGGGCAGCTCACGAACACTGGCACCGTACAGATGGTCCAGGAACACGTTGCCGGAACTCCTGTAGTTCTCGTCCTTGAAGCCCGTGCGGTCCTCCAGCAGGATTTCGCACCTCATGCCCATCTTGACGGCGATGGCCACGGTCTGACGGGCATGGTTCGACTGGGTCGCCCCCTGCGTGATGATGGTGTCTGCACCGTGCTTGACGGCGTCCGCCATCAGGAACTCGAGCTTGCGTGTCTTGTTGCCGCCAGAGCCCAGGCCCGTGCAGTCATCGCGCTTGATGTACAGCTGGGGGCCGCCCAAGGCGGCCGTCAGGCGCGGCATGAACTCCAGCGGCGTCGGGCCGTGGGTGATGTGCACGCGGGGAAAGTGGGTCAGTTTCATGGTCGTCTTCGTGTTGTCGTTTGAACGGATGGGATCGGGCGCTTCAGTGTTCGGCAGCCAGCGCGCAGGCGGTGACGACGATGCGACCGATCAGCACGCAGTCTTCGTCCGTCAGGGAAACCGGGGTGCGCAGGTCGAACAGCCGGTCGAGCACAGCCTTGGAATTCGGCAGATCCGGCTTCTGGTCGATGTACTGCCAGTGCTCGTAGTTGCTGGTGAAGGCCACAGGTGCGGGCGTTCCGAACCACTTGATGTGCAGGCCACGCAGCGTGCATTCCTTCAGAAAGCGATCGATCTGCGCCGGCGTGAAGTCCAGCGTGAACTGGATGGAACTGGCCACGAACTCTTCCTTGGGGTGGCGCGCAGGTACCGACAGGTGTGCAGCCCTGCCCAGCTCCCGTGCCAGCATGGCATACACGTGATTCCAGCGCCGCCCGCGGTCGGCCAACTGACCCATCTGCGGCCGCAGCAAACTGGCCGCCAGATTGGACATGCGCATGCTGAAATTCGGCGTCACGTACTTCCAGCGCTCGAACACCTCGGCACCCGGCCTCAGAAGATGCTGGTCGTACATCATGTAGCAGCCCGACATCAGGATGGCCTGTGCCGCGACGTCGTCGTCGTCGGTCACCAGCAAGCCGCCCTCACCCGAGTTGATGTGCTTGTAGGTCTGGGCGCTGAAGCAGCCCACCTTGCCCCAGGTGCCGGTGTGCCGCCCGTCCCACTTGGCGCCCATGGTGTGGGCGCAATCCTCGATGACGGCGATGCCGTGCCGGTCGCAAATCGTCCGCACCGCCTGCAAGTCGGAAATATGGCCACGCATGTGCGACAGCAGGAACACCTTGGCGCCACTGCTGCTGGCCTTGCACTCCAGATCGGCCAGATCGGTCAGGTAGTCCGCAGTGGTCTCCACCAGCACGGCCTGCGCACCGGCGTGGGCAATGGCACCCGGCACCGGTGCAAGGGTGAAGGTGCTGGTGAGCACGGCATCGCCGGCCTTCACTCCCAGGGCCTTGAGTGCAATGAACATGGCCGCGCCGCATGAACTGACCGCCACGCAGTACCTGCTGCCCACGTAGGCTGCGTACTCCTGCTCCAGCAGCGACGGTTCCGGATAGCCGACGCCCTGCTCGCCATAACGGTGCAGCCTGCCGTTGCGCATGAGCGCGACGGCACGTTCGATCGCTTCCTCCGGAATCGGCTCCGGCGTGCTGAGGTCCTTGCCGAACCACAGGCCATCCGGCGTCCTGCCTTCGCGGGAGGAGCTTGTGGATGCAGGCATCGTCCTGTCAATGCTCATGGCCAGCCAGCGTGCCCAGATCAAACGAGTCGTTGGGGAAATACTTGCGCAGCCGGATATCGCCCGTACGTGCATGGCCCTCCATGCCTTCGAGGCGGGAGATCCTGGCGGCCACCTGGCCGACCTCCCGACTGGCCCCGCGCGTCAGCCGCTGGTACGTCACGGTCTTGATGAACTTGCCCACACTCAAACCACCGGAGTAGCGTGCAGCGCCCCGTGTCGGCAAGATGTGGTTCGGGCCAGCGCACTTGTCGCCGTAGGCGACGGTGGTCTCTTCACCCAGGAACAGCGACCCATAGTTGGTCAGTCGGGCCAGCCACCAGTCCAGATCTCGGGCGAACACCTGCAGATGCTCGGGCGCGTACTCGTCGCTGATCTCGACCATCGCCTCACGACTGTCGACCAGAACCACTTCACCATAGTCACGCCAGGCGGCGGTGGCCGCGTTGCGCGCCAGTTCGGGCAAGGCGTCGATGACAGAGGGCATGCGGTCGATCACCTTCATGCCGAGTTCGCGCGAAGACGTGAACAGCCACACCGGGGAATCCGGACCGTGCTCGGCCTGCCCCGCCAGGTCGGCCGCCACCAGGTTTGCATCAGCGGTGTCGTCGGCAATGATGGCCGACTCCGTCGGACCGGCCACCACATCGATGCCGATGCGGCCGAACAGCGTCCGCTTGGCCTCGGCGACAAATCGGTTGCCCGGGCCCACGATCACATCGGCAGGCTTGGAGGTGTATAGACCAAAGGCCATGGCCGCAATCCCCTGCACACCACCCAGGGCCAGCACGGTGTCTGCGCCGCACAGCTTCATGGTGTGCAGGATGGCGGGGTTGATACCGGCTTCCTTGTGGGCGGGCGATGTCGCAACGATGTTGGGCACACCCGCCACCTTGGCGGTGCACACGCTCATGATCGCGGAGGCGGCGTGTGCATAGCGCCCGCCAGGGATATAGCAGCCGGCGACATTGACGGGAATCAACTTCTGCCCGGCCGCCAGGCCATCAATGAGTTCCACCTCGAACTCATGCAGGGACTCGCGCTGGCGCAGCGCGAAATCCCTGACGCGGGAATATGCAAACGCAATGTCGTCCTTGACACCCTGGGACAGGGCCGACGAGGCCTTGGCGAAATCATCTTCGCCCAACACGATCGGGCCATGCCAGCCGTCGAGGTCGCGCGCGTACTTCTCCACTGCGCTGCGACCGTTGCGCTGGATATCCGACAGCAGACGCTCCACGGTCTCGGAGGTCGCGGTGTCGATCGACGCCTGTCTCGGAGGAGCCTTCTTCAAATACTCAATCGTCATGGGACACAACCTTCAAGAGAATGACTCATTCGCTTCAACCATCTGCTTTGCCCAACCCTCGTCACCCGCGGCCCTTCCAGGGCACCACTCGCCGTTCCACAAAACGCACGAGATGATCAAAGGCATAGGCGATCGCTGCAATCACCACGATGCCCATGATGACGACGGGTGTCTGGAGGAAGCGAGATGCGGACAGCACCATGTAGCCCAGGCCCGAAGTGGCCGCCACCATCTCGGCCGCCACCAGCGTCGTCCAGCCAAACCCGATGCCCACGCGCATCGCGGTGAAGATCTCCGGCATGGCCGATGGCAGGATGACCATGCGGATCACTTGCCAGCGGGTGGCGCCAAACGAATAGGCGGCATGGATCTGTTCGATCGCTGCCGACCTCACGCCAGCCCGCGCACCCAGGACCATCGGCGCGAGTACCGACGAGAAGATCAGCAAGACCTTGGACAGCTCGTCGATGCCAAACCAGATGATCATCAATGGCAGATAGGCCAGCGGGGGAATCGGGCGGTAGAACTCGATGGGCGGGTCGAAGATGCCGCGGGCGACCGGGCTCATGCCCATCGCGATGCCCAGCGGAATGCCGATGACGCATGCCAGCACAAATGCCCCGAAGACCCGCAGGGTGCTCACCCAGATGTGCTCCCAGAAGCCGACCCCGGTAAAGCCTTCCTTCATCACGTCAATCAAGGCGCCCACCACGTCCGTGGGCGAAGGCAGGAACAGCGGCTTGATGTAGCCCGCATAAGTGACGAAGGCCCAGAACGAGATCAGCAGCACGATCACGACTGCGCTGATCCAGAAGCTCTCGCCTTGTCCTGGCACGCCATAGATCTCCCCAGGCTTGGCAGGCTTGGCTTTCATCAAGCCACCCAGCAGGCCGTTGCCGCCTGTGGAGCGGTTCTCACTCATCATGGCCTCCTGCTTCGTCGGTGAAGATGATCCGCAGGACGGCTTCCCGCAGCGCGATGAACTCTGCCGAAGCCTTGATCTCTCGCGCATTGCCAGTCTCGAAATAGCGCTTGCTGAAAGGCAGATCGAAGGTATGCGAGATGCGCCCAGGCCGGGGCGACATGACGATCAGCCGGGTCCCCATGAACAGCGCCTCTTCCACGCTGTGGGTGATGAAGAACACCATCTTTCCGGTGTCCCGCCACACCTTCAGGATCAGCTCCTGCGCCCGCTCCCGGGTCAGCGCGTCCAGCGCACCCAGGGGCTCGTCCATCAACAGGATGTCGGGGTCGCTGGTGAGTGCGCGTGCAATGCCCACGCGCTGCTGCATGCCGCCTGACAACTCGTAGGTGGCCGATTGCTCAAACTGCTCCAGCCCCAGAAGCTTGATGAACTCTCGCGCGATGGTTTCGCGCTTGGCCTTGTCGTGCCCCTGGATCTTCAGACCGAAGGCCACGTTGTCCAGCACGTTCAGCCAGGGCAGCAGGGCGTGCTTCTGGAACACGACCGAACGGTCCGAACCCGGACCCGTGACCGCCCTTCCCTTGAGGGCGATCTCGCCCTCGCTGGGTGCCATGAAACCGGCAATCAGGTTGAGCAAGGTTGATTTGCCGCAGCCCGATGCGCCAAGCGCCACCACGAAGTCCTTTTCATGGACCTCAAGATCGATGTTCTTGAGCGCATGCACCGGAGGCTTGCCGGCGACCGGATAAAACACCGACACATTTCGGATTGCAAGAGCAGTCATGGGACGCCTGGAGGTGAACGACCGAAGCGCTGACCCGCACCGTGCAGGTCAGCACTCACGACGCAAACGTCGACTTACTTTCCTGCAGCGGCCTTGGCAAACTCGGAATTGACAAACTGGCTGTAGTCGTCCGCAGTCTTGTTGATTCGACCTGCGCTCTTGAGGAATTCCGCGGTGCCCTTGATGGTCTTGGCTGCGCCGCCGCCCATCCAGTTGGCGGACATGGTCAGCTCCGCATCAGGGTAAATGGTGCCGTCCAACATGGGGACGACTGCAGCGGGTGATACACCCACGCTCGCAGCGACGGCCTTGACCTTCGGTGAGTCTGCGTTCCAGGCGGCCTTGTTCTTGTGGTAATCGGCATTGATCTCGAACATGGTGCGCAAGAACTTGACCAAGCCGTCGCGGTTTTCAGCGGCGAACTTGGTGTTGGCAACCCATGCGTTGAAGGTATGAAAACCCGCCGCTCTCGCCACTTCGCCCGCGGTGTACATCACCTTGCCGTTTTCACGCAACTTCGCTTGAACGGGAACCCATACAAAAGCGGCATCGATGGCGTTTTGTGCCCAAGCAGCTGCGATTTCGGGTGGAGACATGCCCAGCAAGGTGATGTCTCTTTCAGTCATGCCGTTCATCTTCAGTGCACCCATCAAAGAGTAGTGCGCTGTTGAGCCGATCGGCACTGCTATGCGCTTGCCTCTGAGGTCGGCGGGTTTTTCTATGCCGGATCCATTGCGCGTGACCAAGGCCTCGGAGCTGTCGATGACCTTGCCGGCAGAAACCATCTGATAGGGCAATCCAGAGCTCAAGCCAGCCGCCAGGGGAGAGGACCCAATTTCAGAAATCTGAATGCCGCCAGAGGCCATGGCCGCATTGACTTCTGCGCCGGAAGCGAACTGCCGCCACTCGATCTTCCAGCCGGTTGCTCTGTCGAGGGTTCCATCGGCGATGAGCGCCTTGTAGGGAAGAGGATCACCAAAGTGGCCGATCACAACCCTGGTTTGTGCAACCGCCTGGGTGACCAGGCAAAGGGTGAAAGCCGTGCCGATGATCAATGACTTAACGAGTCGATTCATGGTGTTCATCCAGATGGAGAAGTTGCAGAGGTTGGGGCCTGGAGAGGGGCGCGCTTGCCACGAAGCACGTGACCTCGGCGAATGCTAGGCACAAGAACTTTTGAAAAATAGTGCCAGATCCGTTTTACTCTGGTGCCAGAATGAAAGTGCGGTCACCAGCGCACCACGTGCGGCTCCCATGCACCGAGACCTTGCGCGGCCAGCGGCGCCAACCACCGCAATGGGTGCATGGGTCCAGAAAGCGGTGCAAGGGACTGTGCGTCCAGAGGATCACGGCATGCGACAAAAGCAGGAGATCACCGACATCTGGGCCAAGCTGTTTCCGCGGTTCTCGGGGAGCAGTGCAACCTTGCAGGGTCAGGTCAAGGAGATGATGGTTCACTCCATCCTCATGGGCCTGGTGCCCGCCGGTGCCAAGGTCCCCACCAGCAGAGCCCTGGCCAGCGCGCTCGGCTTGTCTCGAAACACCGTGTCATTGGCCCTGCAGGTACTGGTGGACAAAGGCTTCCTGATTGCTGCGCCGCGCAGTGGCCTGGTGGTCAACGGCGACATCCTGCTGGGCCAGGCCGTTCAGGCTTCAGCCCAGATCCCTGCGCCTGCAGGTCTGCAGTGGGATGCGCGGCTGCTGTCCCACGCAAGGCATCAACGCAACATCGTCAAGCCCGCCAACTGGCAGGACTTTGCCTATCCGTTTGTCTACGGTCAGTTTGATCAAAGCCTGGTGCCCTTGCGCGACTGGCGCGCCTGCGCACATCAGGCCCTGCTTGTGCCAGCGGTCAGGAAATGGGCGCAGGATCACATCAACCGGGATTCCGAAGCCTTGCTGGACCAGATACAGCACCGGCTTCTACCCGCGCGCGGCATCATCGCCAAGCGCGATGAGATCCTGGTCACGGCGGGCTCGCAGATGGCGTGCTACCTGTTGGCCAACGTCTTGCTGGACCGCAATACGGTGGTCGGGATCGAGGACCCCGGCTACCCGGATGCGCGCAACAACTTCCTGCTCCGCACGGACCACGTCAAGGCGCTGCCCATCGATGCGGATGGCCTGGTCGCGTCGCGCACGATGGGCCAATGCGCCTACGCATACGTCACGCCCAGCCACCAGTGCCCCACGACGGTCACCATGTCCATGACGCGCAGGCACGAGATATTGGCGCTGGCCCGGAAGAATGACATGGTCCTGTTCGAGGACGACCATGAAAGTGAGCTCAACTTTTCGGGCAGGCCACTGCCCGCGCTGAAGAGTCTGGACACCGACGGACGGGTCATCTACCTGGGCAGCCTGTCCAAAACCCTGGCCCATGGCTTGCGCATCGGCTACATCGTGGCGCACGCTGAGCTGATCCGCGAACTGCGTGCCCTCAGGCGCCTGATCATCCGGCACACACCCGCCAACAATGCGCACACGGCCAGCCTGTTCATCGCCCAAGGCCACCATGACGCGTTCATCCGCAAGCTGAACGTGACCTACCGGGAGCGGCGCGAGTTGCTGACGCGGGCTTTTGCCAAGCACTTGCCACAGTTCCACATCATGCCGTCACAGGGTGGCTCGGGCGCCTGGATTCAGGGGCCTGCCGGACTGAATTCGCGGGCACTGGCCGAGAGCTGCGCGGCGCGCAGTGTGCTCATCGAGCCCGGCGACATCTTCTTCAAGAAGGCATCTGCGGCCAATCAGGCCACCCTGCGCCTGGGCTACGCCGCCATACCCGGCAATCTGATCGATGCGGGCGTGCAGGAACTCGCTCGCGCGTACGCAAGCCTTCAGACCCACCCGCCGCGTCAGAGTGGCAGTCGGATCCAAAGAACGACTCCCGCTACAGCGATGAAGGACGGAACCGGCTCGATGCCGTAAACACGACGGCAGCACGGCCGCATTGGCCGAGCTGGCGCAGACGCGCGCCTGATCGTGGCCCGGCGCTCCGAGCCTACTTGGACGTGGTGGCCAGGCCAGGCATTGCGCGCATGTCGGTGCCGGCCATGCCCCCGAACCCGAAGACCCGGCGACCTGCAGGCCGCCAGCTGGCCACACCCCGTCGCCTTGCGCCAAAGACGTTGCTGGCCAGCAGCCCGGAACCGCCGGGCGAACGCGAGCAACCGGTGTCGAAGCCTGACCCAGAGCCGCCCGGCCGGCACTGAGCCCGAGCTGGGCGGGGAGATGGCGAAATTCCTTGCGAAAGGGCCTTGAGAACGCCGGATCATGCTCCAATTAGATTCCAATTGGAATCCAGGTGGATGTCATGGCAAGTTCAGACAAGTCAGTGGAAGCCCGGCAAAGAACCGGCGAAACGGAAAAGATGACGGTCAACGTCGGCGTGGTCGACCTGGGCCATGTCGACCTTCTGGTGCAGGAAGGCTTCTACTCGAACCGTTCCGATCTGGTGCGCACGGCCCTTCGGAACCAGCTGGCCCTGCACGCCGACGCCTTGAAGCAGACCTTGGCTCGCCGAACGCTCATCGTGGGTCTGCAGCACTTCAGCCGGGCCGACCTGGAGGCGGTGGTCGCCGCCGGGCAGCGCCTGCAGGTTCAGGTGGTCGGCCTGGCCCGCATCGCCGACGACGTGACGCCCGAACTGGCGCGCGCCGCGATCGACTCCGTGACTGTCCTGGGCGCGTTCCAGGCCAGCCCCGCCGTGAGACGGGCCCTGGCGGACCGCATCGGCTGACTTGCCCCCCAACACGCCACGACGGGAACATCCATGAAGCTGCCAACCAAGACACGGCTTGCCGCGTTCGACGCAAAGGCCATCAACGACACCATCCAGCGAGCCTTCGCCACGGCCGGTCTGGACTCTGCTTCCGGACCGCTGCGAGACGTGAGCGAGACCATCCGGCGGGCGCTGGAATCCGCCAGCCCCATGCGGACCCCAGCGCGTGGCAAAAGCGCCATCGTCGCCGACATGCCCATGCGCGAAGTACCCTCGCGGGGCAGCGCGTCGTCCAGCCGCAGCGGCAACAGCAGCACGGGTCGCTTCGAAAGCTGCGAGTTCAGGCACGAAGCCGGCATGCTGGGCTACAAGGTCTACATCCCCGTCGACAGCGCGCCCGCATCGCCCACGTCACGCCCCATGATCGTCATGCTGCATGGCTGCACCCAGTCGGCCGACGACTTCGCGGCCGGCACCCGGATGAACCGGCTGGCAGACGAGCATGGCTTCCTGGTGGTCTACCCCGAGCAGGCGCAAAGCGCCAACCCCTCGCGCTGCTGGAACTGGTTCAAGCCGCAAGACCAGGAACGCGGCATGGGTGAACCGGCAGTGATTGCCGGCATCGTGCGGCAAGCCGCACAACAGCACGGGGCCGACCTGCGCCGCATCTTCGTTGCCGGCCTGTCGGCTGGTGCGGCCATGGCGGTGGTGCTGGGCCAGACCTACCCGGACCTGTTTGCCGGTGTCGGGGCGCATTCAGGCCTGCCCTATGGCAGCGCCCACGACGTCTCGTCGGCGCTGGCTGCAATGAAGGGCGGCCGCAGCGGCATGCCCGGCCTGCGCAACCCGATGGGTGATGAGCCGACGCCACGCCGCAAGGCCGTCGAGGCGATGCCGCTGATCGTGTTCCACGGCGACCGCGACCACACGGTGCAGGCCAGCAACAGCGCGAAGATCGTGCAGCAGGCCGAAGACGCGCACATCGCGCAGGTGGGCGCTGCGGAACTGCAGGTCCAGACCCACAAGGGGGTGGCGCCAGGCGGACGGCGCTACAGCCGCACCGTGCATGTCGACAGCCACGGCCAGGCCTGGATCGAGAGCTGGACCCTGCACGGCGCCGGCCATGCCTGGTCGGGTGGCGACGCCAGTGGTTCATACACCGACAGCACCGGCCCGGATGCCTCGACGGAGATGCTGCGCTTCTTCCTGGCCCTGCCGCGCGCCGGCTCGGCCTGAGCGCGGTGAGCCCGTGGCGTCCGGCGGATGGCGCAGTTCGTCGGCATCGCACCCCGTAGCCCGACAAGGGGGAGGGTCTTCTCTCCGATGAGCCTGGCAGCGAGCTGCGGGATCGGGGTGCACGGGTGGATGCCCTCGAACCGAGTGACGATGACCCTGCGGTCCCGAGCCCTCCGGGCGGCGGCTGGAACCTCGCCCTCAAGCCTGGCTGCAGGCTGCCGAAAACGCACGAGGTGCCGAGTCAGCGCCAACGGAGCGAACCGATGTTGCCTGCCCCCATTCCCGTCGACGATGCCCAGCGCCTGAAGGCGCTGCACGAACTGCTGATCCTGGACACGCCGCCCGAAGAGCGCTTCGACCGCATCGTGGCCTTTGCCTCGCAGGAGTTCGACGTGCCCATCGCGCTGGTCAGCCTGGTGGACCAGAACCGCCAGTGGTTCAAGGCGCGCGTGGGCCTGCAGGCCTGCGAGACCTCGCGCGACATCTCCTTCTGCGGGCACGCGCTGACCGAACAGCGGCCCCTGGTCATTCCCGACGCGCTGGCCGACCCACGCTTTGCCGACAACCCGCTGGTGCTGGGTGCGCCCTTCATCCGCTTCTACGCCGGCGCGCCCTTGCGCCTGCCCGGCGGCTCAGCCGTCGTGGGCACGCTGTGCCTGATCGACACCCGCCCAAGGCAACTCGACCACACGGACCTGGCCATCCTGGGCTCGCTGCGCGACCTGGTCGTGCAGGAGCTGGTGGGCCAGCCGGTGCCCGCCTGAACCCTGGAATCGTTGCCGATGACGACCCCAACACACACCCTGCTGCTGGTGGAACAGCAGTCACTCGTTCGTTCGACCGTGGCCGCCGTCGCGCGCCAGCTGAACCTGGCCCGCATCGACGAAGCCACCAGCATCGACGCCGCCGAGCAACGGCTTGCGGCCAGGCGCTACGACGGCCTGCTGCTGTCGCTGGACGAGCCGGACCGTGCGCTGGCCTTGCTGGCACGCTTGCGCGCGGGTGAACTGAATGGCTACCCCGGGCTGCCCGTGGTCTTGATGACCCACACCTGCAGCGCCGAACTGGCCACCCAGGTCAGGCAGCACGATGTTCGGCGGCTGTTGCTCAAGCCCTTCAAGCTGAAGGTGCTGCTGCAGTCCATCGAAACCCTGAGCCAGCCGGTACGCGACAAAGAGCCAGCCTGATCGCGCCCGGCGCTCAGGCCGCAACCCGGACCGCCGCGCCCGGCGTCGCCACGGATACGCATTGGTTCCTGCCCCGGGCCTTGGCGGCGTACATGCCCTGGTCGGCGCGCCGCAGCAGGCTGGCGGCATCGTCCGGCGCGGGGCCGAGACAACTGACGCCCAGGCTGGCCGTGACGTTGGGCATGCCGGCGTTGCCGAAGCCGGGAATGCGCAGCTGCTCGATCGACAGGCGCAGCCGTTCGGCCGTGGCCTCGGCTTCGGCCAGGGTCGCGCCGGGCAGCATCGCGACGAATTCCTCGCCGCCATAACGGGCCGACATGTCGTACGGGCGAAGCCCGACGATGAGCACCGACGCCAGGCGCTCGAGCACGTCGTCGCCCGCGGCGTGGCCGCGCTGGTCGTTGATGGCCTTGAAGTGGTCGACATCGACCATCACCATCGACAGCGGCGTGCCCTCACGCTGAGCCCGGCTGACTTCGGTCTGCAGCCTGGCCATGAAGAAGCGCCGGTTGTACAGGTTGGTCAGGCCGTCGCGGATGGCCAGCTGGTGCAGGGACTGTCTGGCCGCTTCCACTTCCATCAGCAGACCCATGGCGGCATGGCTGACCAGGGGCGCCACCAGCAGCGGCACGGTGACGGCGATGATGATGTCGCTGAACAGTTTGTCGACGTTGCCTACGGCGAAGCCGACGCCCACCGTGACGCACACCGACACCACGATGGACAAGGCCGTGATGCCCAGCACGGCGCGACGCTGCCCCAGCCGCAGAAGAATGCCGCGCCAGCCAGCCAGTGCTTCGTTCGCCAGTGGGTCCAAGGGGTCTCCGTGTCGGGACATCGACATCACATCGAAGATGAACTTCACATCCTCCTGCAGGTTTCTCGGCCAGTGACGCCAAAGCTTGAGTCCCAGCCCGTGCAGGGCTGACGAAAGTCAGAGAAAAGGCCGGCCCTGCAGAGCCTGAAGGAACACCGCGCAGGTGAGGCCGGCGTAGAGCGCACAGAAGGCGCCGACCGCAGGCAGGGCCCTGGCAGGTGCCAGCCACCGGGACAGCGCCCAGGCCGCCAGCGGAACCACGTGCATGGCGTGCAGGCCAAAGAAGTGCGCCACCCGCAGGTCGCCGCCGTCGCGCGACCAGCCCACGACCGCCAGGCCCTGGGCGTCGGTCGGGCTGCCGCCGACCCAGTGGCCGGTTTGCGAAGACACAAAGGCGCCGCTCAGCGTGCCCAGCAGCCAGCCCGCGATCAGCCCCAGCGCCAGGCCGCGCTGCATCACCGCACCGGCCGGGTAGCCGGGGGTGCGCGCCACCCACAACCCCAGCAGGCCGGCGCAGCCCGTCAGCAGAATGGCGCCCAGGCCCATCAGGGCGTACATGAAACCGGAAAAAGGGTCGGCGATGTTGAAGTGCGAAGCCTCGACCCGCGCCGCACGCCAGGTGATGTAGGCCAGCTCGAACACCGCCGAGGCCACGGCCACGGCAGTCAGGCGAGCCAGGGCCGGGCGCCTGGCCGCGATCTCGGCCAGAGGCGCAGCGATGACCGCCAGCGTCAGCAAGTGCAGCCCCACCGAGACATGGAACTTCCAGGGCTTGATCCAGATGCTGATGCCCTGGAACGTGCGGGCATCGACCTGCGCCAGCAACAGCAGCGGAATCGAGGCCAGCAAGGCGGCCCAGCCCGTCCACCACAACAGGGGCAGGCGCAGCCGGGCCTGGGTCAGCCAGTCCGTCACATGCCAGACAGGGGGTTGAAACACGACAGCGGCGTGGGCGGCGGAGGCGCTGGATGCGCCGGGTGAGGCGTGATTCATGATCGGATGCAGCAGCCGGTTCAGCGCGGCCTGGCCAGCAAGAGGCGCAGCCCGAAGTGCAGACCCAGGCCGACCGGGCCGAGCAGGAAGGTCAGCAGCAGGCTGGGCAGTACAGCGGGCCTGGGCAGCCCCCGCGCCAGCGCATCGTCGACGATCCAGCGGCCGATGAACAGGTCGAAAGCCAGGAAATGGATCCAGCCGGCCAGCAGCAGCCCCGGCGATCGAAACAGCGTTGCCACCTGCTCCAGCGTGCCGAAGCCGCCTCCAGGGGCGGTGTCCCCATACAGGATGAGCGCCACCGCGTAGGCCAGGCACAGCAGCAGGGGCAAGACCCGCCCCCCCGCCAGCAGCAGGCGCTGGCGCAGGCGGCCGCTGCTGAACAGGCCGGCCGCCAGCAGAAGCCACCCCAGCAGCGCAGCCGGATTGACGATGGAGAAGCCGTCGGACGGAGTCATGGTCGTTGCGAAGTTGACGCTGTCAAGAAAACAACGTGACTCTAGACATCGATCTGGACATTGTCAAGATGCCGGAGCTTCGGCAAAGCCGGCCTGCACGGAAAGTCACAACCAAGGGTTTACCCGAGGTGGTAGGCTCTGTTCCACTCACAAAGCATCGAAGTCCACGTGTTCCATCTGCTCAAGGTTCTGCAATCCGTTCTGCCGCATGGCGGCTGCCAGCGCGACCAGGACGACGACTACCTGTCTCGCTCGACCGACGTCCACGATCTGGAACGCCGCCAACGCACCCTGGACGAGCGGGGCCGCAACCCGTTGGGCGGCATCGCACTCGGGCTTTATGCCCGGTGAAAGGTCTCACCATGCCGATTGCCCACACCCGCACAGACCTGGAACTCCCGCCCTGGCCGGGCTTGCACAGCGGCCATTTCATGGTCAAGGCCCTGCATCTGCCCTTCGATCTGATGCGCAACCAGCACGCCCAGGCCATTCGCAGCGGGCTGATGGCGAATTCGATCCTGGAGTCGCGTGAATTCGAAAAGCGCGTCGACACGCTGGAACGCCTTTGTCTGGGGCCTTTCGCCCGAAGAGTCTGAGTCTTCCAGTCGCGCCAGGACACACCTGAGTGCCTGCCTGCAAAGCACTTCGATGTTTTCAGGCGTTCCCATGTTCGCTGTCGCACGGATGACCCTCCGGTAGAAGCTGCGAACTGGACGCCCGGCTGGACAGCAAGGCCGTACGCCGCTTCGTGCGGCATGAGTCTGGGTCCCAAGCGCGTACCCGCTGCTCAACAAGCGCAGATCGCGTTTGCGTTCGCAGGCGGAGCACCTCTTCGCGGTCGTGAAGCGGCTGCGGGGCTTCACGAAGGTTCGCTGCCGCGGGATGGCGAAGAACTTTTTTTCGCGCCGTCTGCATCCGCGCCGGGTGCCGGGCCGTCACAGGGTGGCAGACAGCCGATTCCCGGCTGTCGCCCCAACCCCGGACGGAGAAGCACCATGACCCAAGCTCGCACGCTGCCCCTGACCCTGGCCCTGCTGCTGGCCGCCGTTGGCACAGCCCAGGCCCAAAGCCGCTCGGTCGACGCCAATAACATCACCACCCGCAGCAATACGACCGGCAGCATCACGCAAAGTGCGGCGTCGGTCGGCCTGGGCAACGCCAACGCCGTGCGACAGGACATCGGCATCGGTGGCGTGGCAGGCAGCGTCGTTGCCGAGAACATCGTCGTCGACGGCAGCGTCCGAGGCAACGTGAACCAGACCACGGCCGGCGCCAGCCTGCAGACCCTGGCCATAGGCGCAGTCGACGGCACCGTTCAGGCTCGCAACGTGAACCTTCGGGGCACGCTGGTGGGCGACGTGAACCAGAACGTCCTGGGCGCGGCCGTGCAACGCCTGGGCATCGGCGCCGTCAAGGGCAATGTCCAGGCGCGCGACATCACGGCCACGGGTTTTGCCGGCGCCCTCATCACGCAGAGTGGTGCGGGAACCTCGCTCGCCGCCCAGCAGTTGCTGCTGATCGGCAGCGTCGCCGAATCCACGGGCCGCGACCTGCGCCTGGACGGAAGCGTCCTGGGCGCCATCAACCAGGTGTCGGCCAACGTTCAGAACGGCAACAACGACCAGAAGATCCTGGTGGGCAGTGTCAACGATTCGACCACCCGCGACGTGCGCACCGACGCCAACGTCGTCGGCCTCATCAGCCAGGTGGCTGCGAGCGGGTTCAGGGGCATCAACCGGCAGGTCGTCAACATCGGCAGCGTGAACAATGCCTCCGCGCGCGACGTCTCCACCACCGCCTTCGTCGGCGGACTGGTGCTGCAGGCTGGTGCGGCGGCGGGCAGCCGCAACGAGCAGCGCATCAACCTCGGCGGCGTCGAAGGCCGCTGAAGCGCAGGAGAACCGCATGAACACCGCCCCTTTCCGCCTGGCCGCGCTCTGCCTGCTGGGCGCCACCCTGACGCTGCCGGTGCATGCCGGCATTGCCGAAGCCGACGACGAGACCAACGCACGCATCGCGCGCGCCAAGGTCCAGCGCGGCAACGTCAGGGCCATCAGCGTCAAGCCGGTCGACGCCAGCCAGCCCGCGGGCCGCGGCGGCGACCTGCTGGGCGACGGCTGCAGCATCGCCATCGGCAACGTGTTCGATGCCGGGCGGCCGGGCATCGGCACGTCGGCCCGTGCCCAGACCACGGTGGTGGTGCAGGGCGATGTGATCATGGCCAACAATCGCTGCAACTAGTTCCCGCCCTGCAATGCGCCTTCCAGAGGAGTCGTCGTGATGCTGCCGACCTGCCCCAGAAGCCTTCCCGGCCCGGCCCGCCGGGGTGTGATCGTGCTGACCGCGGCCCTGCTGGCCGGCTGCGCCAGCCTGGCACCGCCACCACGCGCGCAGGACGTGGCGCAGGCGGCTAGCGGCCGCGTGTCGACCACGCCAGTGCGCAACGTCACCGACTTCACCGAAGGCCTGCGCTGCATGGACGAGACCTTCCTGCGCTACAACGTCTTCGACGTCAGCGTGATCATGGAAGACCTGGCCGATTCGACGAAGAAGGTCAGCGCCAACACGCGCGACATGATGGTTTCGGCGATTTCCGACATGACCCGGCGCAGCCGCGCGGTGCAACTGAACACCTTCGGCCAGGACGCCAACAACGTGGTGGCCTTCCTGGCCAACGCCCGCCAGAGCGGACCCTTCGGCGCCGTGCCGCGCTTCAACATGCGCGGCTCCGTTTCGCAACTGGACGAGGGTGTGCTGCGGCGCCAGGGCGACCTGGGCCTGGCGCTGGAACCGCTGCTTTCTGCCGGTGTTTCGCGCAGCCGGCAGTTCAATGTGCTGGGCTTCGACGTCAGCATGGTCGACACCCGCAACCTGAACCTGCTGCCGGGCGTCTCGTCCAAGAACCTGGTGGTGATTGCACGTGAAGGCGATGCCGTGGATTCGCAGGCCACCATGCGCAAGATCGGGATCAACTTCAGCACCAGCTTCCAGCGCACCGACGGCACGGCGCAGGCCTTGCGCAACATGGTCGAGATGTCGGCCATCGAAGTCTTTGGCCGGCTGCTGAAGCTGCCCTACTGGACCTGCCTGGGTGTGGGCCCGGACAACCCCGACGTCAAGCGCGAGATCGAGGACTGGTTCATCGGCATGGAGCGCGGCGGCGAACTCGTGCCCTACTTCCAGGAGCAACTGCGCAACCGGGGCTTCTACGACGGCCCGGTCGACGGCCAGGTCTCGCCGGCATTGCGCCAGGCGATCGCCGCCTACCGCCGCGCCTCGGGCTTCGCCGAACTCGACTTCGTCGACCTGCCCTTTTTCAGCGACTTCCTGCACCGGCCGTTCCCGCCGGCACCACCCACGCCTTTCGCCAGCGACACCGCGCCGGCTGCGCAGCCAGCCGCGGCCGCGGTGGCTGCCGCGCCCGCCCCTTCCCCTGCGCGCGCGCCCGGGCCGCGGCCCGCACGCGCTGCGCCGCCAGCGCCGCAGCCGGCGGCGTTGCCCGGACCAGCCAGGCTGAGCCTGCTGCCCACCCAGCCCAGTTTCGCTCCCGGGGAAGCCGTGCGATTCCAGGTCACCCCGGCGATGAACGGCTACCTCTACTGCTACCACCAGGACGCGGCCCAGGTGCTGCGCCGCATCTTCCCGAACCGCTTCACGCGCGACCCGCGGGTACTGGCTGGCCGGCCCCTGACCCTGCCCGGCACCGCCCCCATCACCGTGCGCGCCCAGGCCGGCAACACGCAGTCCGTGGCCTGCTTCACCACGCCCAACGAGATCTACACCAGCGTGCCCGCCGCCTTGCGCTGGGGAGACTTCGATGCGCTGAAGCTCAAGACCTTCGACGAGGTGGCGGCCATCTTCGGGCCCATCACCAAAGGAAGGCTCGATCGGGCCGAGTTCCGCATCGTGGTGCGTTGAGGACACGCGCACAAATCACAGGATGGTCAGCGAGCTGAATCTTTTCAGTGCTCGACGACGGCCTGGTTGAACAAGCTTTCGGCTTGCATGCGTGCAGCGGCCGGCACGCTTCCCGCCAAGGCCATCGCCACAGGGCTGGCGAGCATCGTGGCGAATGCAGCACGTACAGCCTCAGGTGTCACGGCCTGCAAACTGTCGATGTGATCGGCGATGTCGCGAGGGCGACCGAAGACGAACACGTCCTGAGCGGCCGCTTCCAGCCTTCGTGTCGGCTGCTCCAGCGCACGCAGTGCCCGCACCGCCAGCTGGTTGCGTGCACGTTGCAGGCCCACCGCGTCGGTGCCTGCGGCTTGCTGCCGCAGCAGCTGCGCAACTTCGGTCAGGTACTCGCTGGCCTGCTCGGGCGCGGTGGCAGCCTCGACGACGAACTGTCCCGTCAAGGGTCCGATGTCGGCCGAGCAGGCGGTGTAGTAGGCCAGGCCGCGACGCTCGCGGATCTGATCGAGCAGCGGCGAACTCATGCCCTCGCCCAGCAGCGCCGCAGCCACCGTCCACCGCAGGTGCGCGGGGTCGTGCAGCGGCGGAGCTGCAAAGCCCAGCACGCTGTGGCACTGCGAGCTGCCGGCCATGCGGCGCAGCTTCAGGCCCCCCAGCCAGGTCGGTTCCACCAGCGCCGGGGCTTCGCCAGCGGGCATGGCGCCGAAGTGGGTCTCGACCTGGCGCGTGAAAGCCTCAGGGTCGACGGGTCCGGCCACCGCCACCACGACCTGGTTGGCGATGTACCGCTGGGTCACATAGGCCAGAAGGTCGGCCCGCGTGATGCGACGGAGGTTGGCGCGGTTGCCGATGACGGGCTGGCCAGCCGGATGCTGGCCATAGCAGGCCCGGTCGAAGAGACTGAAGGCCATGTGCGACGGGTCTTCGTCGAATTCGGTGAACTCGTGCAGGATCACCTGACGCTCACGTTCCAGCTCGGCCTCGGGAAACACACTGTTCAGGACGATGTCGGCCAGCTGGGCGACGAAGGCCGGCAGGTTCTCGGCCATGCCGTCGATGTGGAAGGCGGTGTGGTCCTTGTCGGTATGGGCGTTGACTTCGGCGCCCAGGAGCTCGGCGTCCAGGTTGATGCGTTGGCAGTCGCGCGTGTGCGTGCCCTTGAACGCCATGTGTTCGACGACATGGCTGATGCCGTTCAGGCGCCTGGATTCATGCAGGCTGCCAGCGCGGATGAAGACGCTCAGGTTGACCGACTGGCGCCAGGGCTGCTGGATGACCAGAGCGCGAACGCCGTTGGGCAGGGTGAAGAGGTGCGTATCGACGGGCGACGACCTGCGGTGCGGCAGCTTGGGTTGCATGGCTCGAAGTGTCGCCGACTGCCGCCGGCCCGAGCGAACACTGCCCGGTGGGATTCGCACCTGCCGGGAAACGGGCCGGTACGCAGCGGGTCGTGCCGGTCGCCGCCAGCCCTCGAACTCACGGTCTCGGACATCTTGCAGTCGTTCGGGCTCGCACCGGGTGGCGCCACCTCAGGCCGCTTTCAGGGGTACTGCTGACTTTGCCAGCGATGCGGTGGCGGCAGGGGGCGCAGACCCTTCAACCTACGTCAAACCTCGTCACGGCCAGGTCGAACGACTGCTCATCCTTGGATCGACAGGTCACTGCCGACCCATCAACGACATGCGTTGCCGGGAACTCGCGCCCCAAAAGCGGCCCGTGAAATCCGTACTGAGGCTCGCGAAGGTGGACCCTCGCATCCGCGCAACTGCAGAGCCGGCGAGCTGAAGATCTTCGCCGCCTTGTGGCCACGTCTAACCAACACGATGTGACGGGGCTCGTTAACGCTATTCGGCGCCGAATCACCGCGACTCATCGCCTCGCTATCGATCGCGGCGCTGGATTCGGCGCAGTTGTAGCGCCAGGCAGTGCCCGGCCGATCCACTCGGCCCAGTAGTCGATGCAGGCGCGGATCTTTGGCAGGCGCTGGCGCGCACTCGCGGTTACGGCGTAAATCGGCACCGGCTCTTCATCAATCATTTCGGGCAGTACGCGAACCAGGCGCTGCTGCGCCACCAGCGGCTCCGCCACCAACGTAGCCAAGCGGCCGATGCCCAGCCCTTCCAGCACCATGTTGGCCGCCATGCCGGTATCGCTGCTGCGCCAGAAGCCCTCGATCGACAGCGTCAGCGGCTTGTCGTCCACGACGAAGCGCCACCGGTTTAGCTGCGTGGCTGCGCTGTTCGCGACCAGGCGATGCGCGTGCAGCTCGCCGGGGTGCATCGGCAGCCCGGCGATCGCGGCATACGACGGCGCAGCGTACAGACCGCGGCCAAGTGTCCCGATGCGTCGCGTCACCATCGTGTCGGCGAAGTCGTTGCCGCTTCGGATCGCGATGTCGATGCCATCGCGCGCCATGTCCACCAGGCGGTCGCTGACATCGAGTTCGATCCGCAGCTGCGGGTGGCGCTGGTTCAGCCTGGGCAGGCTCGGCAGCAGCAGGTACTGAGCGACCACCGTGCTCGCCGCCACGCGCACCAGACCGCTGGCTTCTTGCGCCTTGTGTGCGAAGTCGGCTTCCAAGCCCTCCAGCGTGATGGCGATGCGCTGGCAGTAGTCGAGGAAGGTTTCGCCTTCGGCCGTCAGCGCTAGGCCATGCGTCGAACGGTGAAGCAAACGTGCCCCGCAGGTCTTCTCCAGTCGCGACAGCGCGCGCGACACCTGGCTCACTGGCACATTGCGCTCGCGCGCCACCGCTGACAGTGTGCCGAGTGCCGCCACACGCGCAAACAACTTCAGTTCATCGAATGCCAGCCCATCCATGGCGGCATGGTACGCGGTGGGATCTTGCAGCGGGCGCAAAACGCTTTTGAGGAGCACGCTGTTTCGCGCTCGGTGGGTGCTGCCTAGAGTTCAGCCACCCGCCGACCCAGGAGAAACGATGAATACCGAATCGCCAATTCACACGCTCACACCCGAGCAGTACGCGATGCTGAGAGAGCAGGCGAAGAAGGACGCCGTTCGGTTGCGACAAGCGGCGATCGACGCGGCCTGGCGCGGTGTGACACGCTTTGTGCGGCGTCCGCTGCGGACGTTGCGCCGCAGCGTGTCGAGCCCAACGAAGTCTTGGGCAGCGGAGCTTGAGTTTCGAGCTGTGGATTTGGTCGATGTCAAGCACACCGCCGCCCGCTCGAAAGGTCTCACATCACACACCTTCGGAGTCCAGCCATGCCATACCTCGATCTGAACGTCTCATCGCCACTCAGTCCTGAGAGCCAGGCCGAAGTCGCTCTGCTGCTCACTTCGCTGACCGCTGAGGCACTTGGCAAGAAGCGAGAACTGACGGCGGTAGCCATATCAACGACTCCAGGGCAGTCGTGGTTTGTTGGTGCGCAGCCACTCAGCGAGTCCCGACAAGTCAGCTTCTACCTCGAGATCAAGGTCACGGAAGGCACGAATACGAAGAGCGAGAAGGCGGACTACGTTGAGAAGGTGTTCTTAGGAATGACGGCGGCTCTCGGAGAACTTGCTCCCGCCAGCTATGTTGTCATTCAGGAGGTCCATGCTGACTCTTGGGGCTACGCCGGTCAGACCCAAGAGTACCGCTACATTCGCGGCAAATCCCTGTGAGGCAAGCGCCGCACTTGCACGAACTCAGCAGACAGCCCGTGAACTGACTGCCGCAACCGGCAGCTCCTGGCCGGGACTTCCGGTCTAGCATCGCCATGGCCACTGCCGGGCCGCGTGCAGCACCCGCAGTCCGTCGACCACATCGCCTATGACGCGGTAGACCATGACGTAGTTTGGCCTCACGACGATCTCGCGCGTGCCCTTGACCCGACCGGCCTTGTAGAGCTTCGGCCTCGGCCGGGCGTTCTCCGCCTTGGCCTCCGACTCGAAGTCCAGCCGGGCCCGCGGGAGATCACAGGGGCAAGAGCAAGAGCAGGAGCAATCGCCTGGGGCTGTACATTGCGTGGCGCGCGGTGGACATGCACGGCGGCAGCGTCAGGCTGGTCCGCATCGGCTCCGACGGAGCCTCTATGCGCCGGAACATCGTGCAGTACCTCGCGAACGACTCAGGCGCGGCGGGTCGGCCGCCGCCTCGTCGCCCAAGGATGGACAAACCGGCCTCTTCCCATCCGTCTACAGCATCACGGAACTCGCTCATGCGCAACTTCGAACTCCCGGGCCGATCGCTGGCCGTGGCCCGCCACGGCATGGCTGCCACCTCGCATGCGGCGGCCACGCTCACTGCCGTCGAGATCCTGAAGGCCGGCGGACACGCCATCGACGCGGCCGTGGCGGCCTGCGCCGTGCAGTGTGTCGTCGAGGCCGGGTCGACCGGCGTCGGCGGCGACTGCTTCGCGATGGTCTCAGTGCAAGGCAGCACCGACATCCGTGCCTACAACGGCTCGGGCCGCACGCCGGCCGGTGTGTCGCTGGCGGCGCTGCGCGCGGCGGGTGTCACGCGCATCGAGCGGCACTCGCCGCTGGCCGTGACGGTACCGGGCGCGGTGGACGCCTGGTGCCGACTGGTGGCCGACCACGGGCGGCTGCCGATGTCGGAAATCCTTGCGCCCGCCATCGCGATGGCGCGGCAGGGCTACGCGATCACGCCGCGCGTGGCCTTCGACCTCGCTGAGGAACAGTCGCTGCTGCAGCGTGACCCCACGGCACGTGCCACTTTCCTGGTCGACGGCCGGGCACCCGGTGTCGGCGAGATCCAGCATCAACCGCTGCTGGCCAACACGCTGGAGGCGATCGGCCGGGACGGCGCGCGCGCCTTCTACCAGGGGCCGATTGCGGAAGATATCGTCGCCCACCTGCGGGCGCAGGGTGGCGTGCACACCCTGCAGGACTTCGCCGGGGCCGCGGGTGAATACGTGACGCCGATCAGCCTGGACTACCGCGGACGAACCGTCTACGAATGCCCGCCCAACGGGCAGGGCGTGATCGCGCTCATGATCCTGGGCATCCTCTCGCGCTTCGACATCCAGGGCGACCCGCTGGCCCTCGGCCAACTGCACCTGGTGATCGAGGCCTCGCGCCTGGCCTATGCAGCGCGCGACGCCTGGCTCGCCGACCCCGCGATGGCCGGCGTCGACGTGAAATACATGCTGTCGGACCGCCTGCTCGACCAGTTGGCGGCGCGTATCGACCCGTCAGGCGCTGCCGCCGATCTGCCCGATTTCGGCGGCGGCGGCGCGATGCACCGGGACACCGTCTACATCTCGGTGGTGGACAAGGACCGCAACGCGGTGAGCTTCATCAACTCACTGTTCTGGCACTACGGCAGCGGGCTGATGTCGCCGCGCTCGGGCGTGCTGCTGCAGAACCGCGGCGAAGGCTTCTCGCTGCAGGAAGGTCATCCCAACGCCATCGGCCCGGGCAAGCGGCCCATGCACACCATCATCCCGGCCATGGTGGCCGAAAACGGTCGGGTGAGCATGAGCTTCGGGGTGATGGGTGGGCAGTACCAGGCCACCGGCCAGGCGCACTTCCTGTCGCGCCTCTTCGACCACGGCCTGGACCTGCAGAGCGCCATCGCGCTGCCGCGGCTGTTCCCGCTGCCGGGCACTGCCAGCCTGGAGATCGAGGGCCGGCTGCTGGAGACCCTGGGCGATGCCTTGCGCGCCCGCGGCTACGGCATCGAGACGCCGACCTACGCCATTGGTGGCGCTCAGGCCATCCACATCGACTGGGATCGGGGCACGCTGCTCGGCGGATCGGACCACCGCAAGGACGGCCTGGCGCTCGGGTATTGAGTCGCGCCGGTGGACTGGGCCGGCGTGGCCCCTTGCACCCTCACGCTCACTCCACGACCAGGCCGCTGTCGGCCACCGCCTTGCGCCACATGCCGAGCTGTTCCTTGACGTGGGCGCCCAGTTCTGCCGGCGTGGAACTCTGTACCTCGACGGCCTGACGCTCGATCTGTTCACGCACCTCGGGACGGGCCAGGATGGCAGTGATCTCGCGATTCAGGCGCGCCACGATCTCCGGCGACATGCCAGCGGGGCCAACGAACCCACCCCAGGGCACGATGGACAGGTTCGGTGCGCCGGCCTCGACCATGGTGGGGGTGTCGGGCGACAGCGGGCTGCGCTTGGGCGATAGCGCGGCCAGCACCTTCAACCGACCGTCCTTGGCCGCCGGCAGCGCGTTGGTCGGCGTGGCGAACATCAGCTGCACGCGGCCACTGACCAGGTCCAGCGTGGCCGGGCCCTCACCCTTGTAGGGAATGCGCACCATGTCGAGCTTGGCGAAGCCCGACAGTTCGACGGCCGCCATCACGCCAGCCGTGGTGGCGCCTGCGTAGTTCACCTTGCCGGGGTTGGCGCGGATGTATTCGATGAGTTCGCCCACGTTGCGCCCCGGCACCGACGGATGGGCAAACAGGAAGTACGAAAAGGTGCCGATCTTGGTGATCGGCGTGAAGGCCGTCACCGGGTCGTAGGGCGGCTGCTTGCGCATCGTCGGCACGGCCGACAGCGCGCTGCTGGTGGCCAGGAAGATGGTGTAGCCATCGGGCGCCGCCTTGGCCACGGCATCACCGGCGATGGCGCCGTCGGCGCCCGGCTTGTTGTCGACGATGACCTGTTGGCCCAGGACCTGCGACAAGGGCGCCGCGATGACGCGCGCGATGGTGTCGGTAGCGCCGCCGGCGGGGAAGGGCACGACCATGCGCAGCGGCTTGGTCGGGTACTGAGCTGCTGCCGGTGCGGCTGCCGTCATCGCCGTGGCGATGAGGGTCGCCGTCATCAAGAACCTGGGAAACATGCGCATTGGGGGATCCGCTTTCGTAGGTGTTCTGGCGCGAGGTTACTGCGAACCGCGCCGCCGAAACAAGTCGACCGGCCAGGATTCCAGCGGATCGAAGTCAGCTGTCGGAGGTTCGGCGGGAACCCTCCGGTCCTGGCCAGGCGCTGGCGCCGCCTTTGGCCTCGTCAACGGCTCAGGGGTCGGGCCCCAGGACGCTGGACCGTGATCGCTCAGCGCACCGGGTTTGCGCGCCGAAGGTTCAGCAGGTTTCCCGCCAGGATCAGGGCGACGCCCAATGCGGTGAACAGGTCCACCCGCTCGGCATACACCGCCCAGCCCACCGCTGCGGTCAGCGGCACGCGCAGGAAGTCCATCGGCACCACCACAGTGGCGTCGGCATGTTGCATTGCGCGGGCGAAGCAGTAATGAGAGAACGTGCCGCAGAACGCCACGACCACCACCCAGCCCCACGCCTGGGCCGACGGCCACTGCCAGACCAGCAACGCTGGCACCAGGCCGATCACGGTCTGCACCACCAGCATCCAGAAGCTGAGCTGGAGCGCCGTGTCGGTGCGGGTCAGCGACTTGACCATCACCACCGACACCGCGAAGCCCACCGCCGCTGCCAGTGCAATCAGCTGACCCGGGTTCAGTCCGGTGGCTGCAGGCCGCACGATCACCGCCACCCCCGCCAGGCCCAGCACAACAGCCAGCACCTTCCAGCGGTTCATGCGCTCGCCGAGGAAAACCACCGCCAGCGCGGCCGACCAGATGGGCATCGTGAACTCGAGCGCCACCAACTGGGCCAGCGGAATCAGCATGAGCGCGGCGAACCAGCCGTACTGGGCCGCGTAATGCACCACGTTGCGCGCCACATGCTCCGGCAAGCGCTGCGTTTTCATGGCCTGGATGCCTCCGGCGGCCCGGATGAGCGGCCACAGCATCAACAGGCCCAGCACCGAGCGCAGCAGCATCACCTGGAACACCGACAGCTCGCGCGTGGCTTCCCGGCCGGCCACCGCAATGACCACCATCAGCATCAACCAGCCGGACATCCACGCAGCGGCGCGGGAAACGGAAGCCGCGGGCATGGCCATCCTGCGCTGGTCAGCCCAGGCCGGGGACGGTGCCCTGCCCCGGGCCGAAGCGCTTGCCGTCGGATCCGAGTTGCGCCTGCAGCGCATCGACGGCCCGCTCGGCGGCAAGCACGGCGCCTTCGATGTAGCCCGGGAATTCCGGCGCGAACTCGCTGCCTGCCAGATGGACGCGGCCGCGCCAGGGTGCAGGCAAGATCGTGGACATCGGGGCGGGATGCGCCGGGGTTGGCGACGCGTCGGCGGGCGTGGCGGTTTCGGCTTCTTCCGCCCAGTCCTGCAAGTGCACCGCCTGTGGCGCCAGTGCCCGGGCACCGAACAGCCGGCCCAGCTGTGCCACCGAGGCGTCGATCAGGGCCTGCCGGCCCACGCGCCGACGCCAGGCCGCAGGAACGCCCAGGAATCCGAAAAGCGCGCAATGCCTGCCCTCGGCGTCACTGGCGTCGTGCACTTCAGCCAGGGGCCCCGCCTGGCTGACGGCGCTGCCCGACAGACCCGCCATGCGCCAGAACGGTGTGGTGTACAGCGCCACCAGCTTGGCGTGGCCAGCCATCCAGGTGGGGGCGTCGGCCCAGCGCTGCGACAGTTCAAGCGGCAATGCTGGCGACCAGCGGAGGGTCGCGGCCAGCCTGGGCGGCAAGGCCAGGCACACCGAAGACGCCACCAGGCACCCGGCCTTTCCGGCACGCTCGAATTCGACACTGACCGTGCCATCCGGACCCGAGACCAGCCCACGCACGCTGGTGCCCGGCAAGACCTGCGTCCGCACCAGCTGCGCCCGCAAGCTGTCTGTGAGGCGCGCGGTGCCGCCGACCACGCGCATCGAGGGGGGCTGTTGGGCGAAGCCGGTGGCGTGCCGGCGCAGGGCCTGCGAGGACGACTCGACCAGACCTGCGCCGCGCCCATGCTGGCCGAACAGCACCAGACCCAGCGTGTTCAGCAATTCGGCCGTGCGCGGGTTGACTTCCGGCCACACCCAAGCCGGGCCGAGGTCGAAGCGGTGCGCGCCATCTGCTGCAGCCACACCGAAGACACGCCCGCCGACACGCTCGCGGGCCTCCAGCAGCGTGACGCCCAGGCCCAGCCGCTCCAGCCGCCGCGCGACCACCAGGCCCGACAAGCCGGCGCCGACGACCACGACCTGCGCAGCGGTGCGCGGAGCCAGAGGGTCCGGCGAAGACGGATCCGGCTCGTGGGCCTTCATCGGGCTGGGTGGTGGCGGCGTCATGGGGGGAGTGATTGCGAATTCTTGCCGCGGTCGGCCTGGCCTTGTCGCTTCGATGCTTGTGCGCGAGCGTCGCCGCCTGCTCGCCCATGAAGCACAGGGCTGTCCAGGCGGGCCAGAAGGTCGTCATCATAGGGTTTGGCGAACTGGGCGAACTGGGCGAACAGGGCAACATGGCGCTGCAGCGGCACGGCCTGAAACCCTGGCTGCCGCTGCGGCGGCGCGACTTCATGCCGGCAGTGGTGGGTGCGCTGGCAGTCATGGCGCCCGTGAACAACCAGCCACTTGGTTTAACCTGCCTGCACCGACCCGGGAACCGGTCCAGCTTGACGACTGCGGCCGCACAGCCGCGCCCCATTCCAGCATCGACCTTGACACCGCAAGCACCACCCGCCCCGCCGAACCCGCAGTTGCCGCGGCTCTACACCTTTCGCCGATGCCCTTATGCCATGCGCGCACGCATGGCGCTGCTGCAGGCTGGGCGGGTCTTCGAGGCAGTGGAGGTGAGCTTGCGCGACAAGCCGCCCAGCTTGCTGGCCTTGTCCCCCAAGGCCACCGTCCCCGTGCTGCATTTGCCCGATGGCAGCGTGATCGAAGAAAGCTGGGACATCATGCGCTGGGCATGGGCTGCGCCCGATGCGCAGGGCTGGTGGGCACGCGCACAGTCACCCGCCAATCTGGACCTGCTGCAGCGCAACGACGGCGACTTCAAGCGCCACCTGGACGGCTGCAAGTACCCCCAGCGCCAGGCCGGTGGGTCCATCACGCCGGAAGCACACCGCGACAAGGCGCTGGATGTGCTGCTGAAACCGCTGGAGGCCCGGCTGCACAGCGAGCCCTTCCTCGGAGGCGCCACGCCCTGCGCCACCGACTTGGCCGTGATGCCCTTCGTTCGCCAGTTCGCCGCGGTCGACCCGGGATGGTTTGCAGCGCAGGACCTGCCCTCGGTACGGGCCTGGCTGGCCGGCTGGCTCAACAGCCCGCTGTTCAGCACCTGCATGGCCAAGTTGCCCGCGCAAGGCGCAATGCGATTTCCGTCGCTCTGACGCGCGGCTGGCTGTGGAAAAGCCCGCATGCGGATGAAGTATCTGAGCTTCGACATCGGTGAAGTCGATGCCGACATCTGCTGCCTGGAAGCGATCGCATCGACCGCCGGTGCCGAGCATGCGGCGGTCATGGCCGAGGTCGCCCAAGTGCTCGACTGGGCCTGGCAGACCTTCCCCAGCACACACGGTCGTGTCGACGACGGCATGGACTGGGACCATGACCTGGCGGTGGTCGTGGAGGCAGGCGGATGGCACACGGTCAGCCTGACGCTCACCGCAACCCGAGGCTTCACCGATGACCTGCTGCTGTGGCTGGACACCGTCCCCGAATGAGCTGGCATAAAGTCGACTTCATGACTCACCCAGCAAGCAAGTACGCGCCGGCCAAGCCAGGCGATCCCGTCGCCGCCATCGACACGCCGGCGCTCGTCATCGATCTCGACGCGATGGAGCGCAACCTGGCCGCGCTGGCGGCTTTCGCCGGTGAGCGAGGCCTGCGCCTGCGCCCGCACGCCAAGACCCACAAGAGCGCAGCCATCGCAAAACTGCAGATGGCAGCGGGGGCCGTGGGCGTCTGCGTTCAGAAGCTGAGCGAAGCCGAAGCACTGGCAGAACGCGGCGTGCCGGACATCTACATCAGCAACGAGATCGTCGATGTGGCCAAGCTCGCACGGGTGGCAGCGCTGGCAGGTCGCGTCCGGCTGTCGATCGCTGTCGATTCGCGCACGGGCATCGACCGCCTGGCTGCCGCCCTGAAGGCACAAGGCACCCAGGCGGATGTCTTTGTCGAGATCGATGTCGGACAGGGCCGGTGCGGCATCGCCCCGTCTTCGGCCGGCGAACTGGCGCTCCGGGTCGAGTCGCACGGGCTGCGTTTTGCAGGTCTGCAGGCCTATCACGGCGGGGCGCAGCACCTGCGAATACCTGCCGAACGCCTGGCGGCGATCGAACACGCAGCCGCGCTGGTGCGCATCGCGCAGGCCAGCCTGGCGCAGGTCGGCGTGCCGTGCCTGCTGGTCACTGGCGCGGGCACCGGCACCTTCGAGCTGGAAGCGGCCAGCGGCGTCTGGGGTGAACTGCAGTGTGGCAGCTACGTCTTCATGGACCGCGACTATGCAGACAACCATCTGGCCCCACGGCTGCAGGGTGTCGGCCACCTGGCTTTCGAGCATGCGCTGTTCGTGAAGTCGCAGGTGATGAGCGTCGGCGCAGCGCATGCCGTCGTCGATGCCGGGCACAAATCACATGCGATCGATTCAGGCATGCCCCGGGTCTGGCAGGGCGCGTTCGAGTTCCGCAACGGAGGCGACGAACACGGCATCCTGACCCCGGTCGCGCAGGAGGATGGACGCCGTCCACCCCTGCCGAACATCGGTGACACGGTCTGGCTGATCCCCGGCCATTGCGACCCGACCGTCAACCTGCACGACTGGACCATCGGCGTCCGCGGTGGGCTGGCGCATGGCGTGGTCGAGTCGATCTGGGCGGTCGACACCCGCGGCTGCCTGACCTGAGGCCATGGCGACGGTCTTTGGAAAGACGGAGAAATTCGGCGACTGGATACCGACACCACGAAGCCGCCGGCCAGACCCGCACACAGGCACCCGCTGGTGGCAGCCACACCGCGGAGGGCCCCAGCCCGGAAGTCACTCCAAAACGAGGCCGATCGCATCACCGACACGTCGCTCACCGGTGGCGTCGCTGGGCTGATTGACGACGCGGCCGCCAATGACCATCGTGGTCGACCCACCGCCGTCCAGGTTCAACGCGTCCTCTGCCCCCAGGGCCGCCATCACGCGTCGCAACTCTTCGATGGTCAGTCCTGCTGACACGCCTGGCCTGCGCCCGTCGGCCACCAGCAGCAGGATCACACCGTCTGGGCGCACCCCAACCGCCGTGCGGGGATGAGGTCGATGCACCCAATCGAACAGCACGCGTGCCCGCTGGGGGCCGTCCGCAGCCGTCAGTCCCCATCCTTCGCGGGTTTCCTCGCGCACCGCATGGCCGCGTAGAAGCAAAGTAGGCCCGCCATTGATCCAGAAAGACGCGCCATCGTCCGTGCGTACGGTGCGGCTGTGCACGGAAAAAGCTGCGCGCAGGAGTTCGGCCACGTACTGCCGCATGAGGCTCGTTCGGGAACTGGACGCACTACTGACCAGCAAGGCATCGGCCGCGCTCGGCCTTTCGTCGATGCGAAGCTCGCGAACCAACCCAGCCGGGCCGATCGCAAAGCGCGCTGCATCGTGTTCCGCAAGCTTGTATCGGCTGTCAGGCGGGAAATACACCAGGTCATCGGCGTACCGACAGGTGTGGTCATGCTGGGGCGGGTCGTCGATGTCGCGGCCGCAGTTGCGAACCAGACCGACCTTTCGGTTGATGCCATCGACCGGCATCCGCTGTCCGTTCGACCAAATCAGTTCGGCAGTCCAATCGATCTGAGGCCAGATCGAAATCGCACCGCCCCGCAGTTCCAGAACCGGTCGACCGTTGATCGGGGCGCTGTTCACCCGGCCTGCAGAGAGCGACAAGCCGGCAGCCTGCCCGGGAAAACCGTCCGCGTCGCGTTCAACGAAGAACCCACCGTTGATTGTCACGACGCTGCTCGCAGCGCGTTGCAGCGCAGAGGTCGGCTGACGGGGCGCGTCGGCGACATCTGGCAACAACAGAGCCAGCCGTCCCCGACTCAAAGCGGGATCGATGGTCACCAGATGCAGCACCCAAGGACCGCTCTCAGCCGGTGTACCCGTCGGCGCCGAAGCCGCGTTCAAGCCTGTGCGGCCTCGCTGGACGCGGTAATGCGTGACCCCAGGCGATATCGCTTCTTCAACAACATATTGCGGTGTGTCGGCTGGGCCCAGCGGAAGCAGAGGCATCGCTCGCACCTCGACCCAGACCCAGACCAACAGCATCACAGCCAAGGCTTGACGCATACGCACTCCAGCCACAAGGTGTCCACGGATGCAAATGGCGCGTTCCCGCGCCACTGCCCTTCCTGCTCCGAGGTTCAGAGTGCGTAACGCAAGCCCAACACGATGCGCCTATCCAGATCGATCACGCCGTAGGGGTAATGCTTGGACGAGGACTGATCGACGAACTGTGAACGCGTCAGGTTCAAAACGTCGAGTTGCAGCGTCAAGTTCTTGTTCAGCTTGTAGCTGGCAGTCAGGTCGACCTGGCCGTAAGCGTCGCGAAAACGTGGCACACCGAAATCGTCGCTGAACTGCGCCAGGTACTTGCTGCGCCAAGCGTAGGAAATGCGGCCATCGAAGACGCCGTCGTCGTAGTACATCGACGCGTTGTAGCTGTTTTTCGACAAGCCCGGCAAGCCACTGCTGCGCACATCGCCCAACACTGCAAAGTCGGCCGAGCTCTTCGTGTAGGTGTAGTTGAAAATACCCCCCAGGTTCTTCATCCAGGCCTGCGGAAGGAAGCTGAACGGCGACTGGATGCTGAGTTCAACGCCATTGACCTTGGCACTGACGCCGTTCACCGGCTGTGTGAAGACGATGGGCCCGGAAACGATGACGCCATCGGCCTGGCGAGGGAAACTGCGTGTTTCGGTGAAGGTCGTCGTGTCGATGAAGCCATCGATGTCTTTCCTGAACAGCGCGAAGCCCACCGAGGCGGCCTTCGCCGGATACCACTCGACGCCGACATCGAAGTTGTTGGCCGTGTAAGGCTGCAGCGATGGGTTGCCACGCGAGCCCGTGCCACCGCTCTGGTCGATGCCGCGCACGGTTTCTGACGGCGCCAGTTGGTTCAGATCGGGGCGAGTGAGTGAACGCGAGTAAGCACCGCGTACCAGCAAGTTCGAAGACAACTCGTAGCGCAGGTTCGCCGCCGGCAACAGCTTGGAGTAGGTGTTGCTGAAGCTGACGGGCGAGATGCGCTGTGTCGGCAGGTTGGCATTCTCGACCGCGAAGCCACTGGACGTTTGCTCGGTGCGCACGTAACGCAAACCGGCATCAAAGGTCGCGTTGCCCATGCCGAACTGGCCTGAGACGTAAACGTTCTGCGTTTTCTCCTGGATGTTGTAGGTTTGCTGCGCGCCGAACGCCGTCAGGTCGCCGCGAACCGTGCCGGCCACCGGCATGCCGTTGGGCATGAACACGCCATTGACTCTGCCGGGGTCGACAATCAGCAGGCTGGAGGGAATGGCGCTGCCGCCACCCTGGACCTTGAAGTCGACGTTGCCGAACACGCTGCCCAAGGACGGCGGCGTTGTCGTCGCCACGCCGGCAGCGCGATTGATGCGGTACTGGCTGAGTACCGTATCTTTCTCGTGCTCACTGCTCCGCAGGCCGAACTTGATGCCGGTCAGGCCAGCGTCTGTGGCGAACTGCTTCTCGAAGTCGAGCTTCCCGGTGCGCTCCGTGTCGGTGTCGGTGGATGGTCGGAACACGAACACGTTGAACAGAAAGGCGCCCGGATTGTTCGAAAAATCTGTCGCAGTCGAACTGAAGTCGAGGTGGTCGCCACGAATGTTGTACGAAACCACGCCTGGATCAAAGACACCGTTGTTCGCCAAACGGAACGAATACAGGTCCCAGGTGCGCTCAGCCTTGCGCTCGGCGGCACCCAGGAAAGGCTTGATGGTCCATGACGGCGACGGACGCCAAATGGCCTCGACCGTGGTCTGGCGCAAGACTTCTTCGGTGGTCAGGTGATTGGTGCCCACACGCTGTTGCACTCCGGTGAACTGCCCGGCGGTGATGAGGCCGTTACTGATGGTCGTCGACAGCGGGGCGTTGACGCCGCTTTCGGTGGCGGCATCGTCGCGCGTGATGTTGCGATCACTTGAAAGCTTTCCGTAAAGAAGGTTCGCAGTCACTTCGAATTCACGCGAAGGGCGCCATTGCGCAGTGGTCGTGGCGCCCACAGTCTCGCGCTGGTCGTCGAAGTAGATATAGCGCGGACCGTTGGCGACGTCGGCGGCACGCACCGTGTCGCTGGCCCGCGTGCCGGTGTTGACGGCGGCGAAAGGTCGATAGCTGCCACCTTGTGCCGAGTCGGATCGGTAGCGGGTGTCGGCGATGTTCAGCGTGGCGGCGAGACCGAACACGCGATCCCAGTTGTTGCTGAAGGCCAGAGTGGTGCGCGGATCGAACTCGCCGGACTTACTGCTGTAGTTGGCTTTCTGCGAAACCACGAACTTCAAGCCGCGCTGGTCCAGAGGACGAAGACTTTCGAGTTCGACGACGCCCGCCAGGCCACCTTCAACCTGCGAAACGTCGAATGATTTGTTGATGACGACATTGCTGAACAGTTCAGACGGAAGGATCTCGAAGTTGAATCCGCGGCTGCCGTTCGAGTTGCCGAAGTTGTTGTCGGTGCCGGCAGACACCCCTTCCATGCCGTTCACGGTGACCCGCGTGAATTGCGGGCCTAGACCGCGCAGGTTGATGGCTGATCCGTCGCCGACGTTGTTGCGCTCCAGCGTGATGCCAGGAACGCGCTGCAGAGACTCCGACAGGTTCAGGTCGGGGAACTTGGCAATGTCTTCCGCCGTGATGGCCTCAATGAACTTGATCGCGCTCTTTTTTTGGCTCAAAGAGCTTTCTAGGCTGCCGGCCACTCCGGTGATCACGACCGATTGTTGCTGGCCTACCTGCGCCTGCGCGATGTGCGCGGTGCAAAGCACAGCCAAGGCAGCCGAGGCCACGCGCGTTTTGTGATGTTTCATATTGAGTGAGGAACCTGGAGTGAAAGCGAGCGCACTGACTTTGCGAAGGCGCAAGGTGCGGGCTGGACGCTATCGGCGACCGGTGACAAACCCATGAGGGAAGGCTCGTCGTTGTGTGAGGCCAACAAGGCGAGCGGGCAGCGGTAGACGGCCGTCATGGACAGGCACGTCGAAGATCAGGTATTGCCCGAGCGGATGACAACGCAGCCCACGCTGTCTTTGGCGATGTCGGCCCAGATGTCGATGATGTCAGCCGCCGCCAGCGGGCGGCGGGGACGCTTGGCATCGCCGGCTACGCGGGCCTGCGAGCGCGCCGGGCGCGGCCTGAGCGCTGGGCTTTCTCAGCACGACAGGGCTGGCTGGCTGCGCGCCCATACCTTGTGGGAATGTCGTCGCGGAGCTGGTCCAGCCTGGCAGTTCGCATGCGGTCTTGTTCGTCCATCAGGCACAGCCCCTCGCGCGGGACTTCACTGGCAGGGGCCCACAGGCCCGAAGCCACCTCGGATCGGATCAACTCCTCGATCGGCGGCGTGAAACTGACGTTCATGCCCGCCGGCACTTTCCTAGATATCGGTCCAACGCAGCAGGTCCAACGATGTCGATGATGGACATCCGGTATCTCCTTCGGCGCAGGCACCATGGCGGCCGCGCGGCGCCACCAGATCGATGGAGCTCCATCATGGGAACCGGTCATTGACCGAACGCCAGCGCCGCGGATCGGGCGCTGCTGCGAGCATTGGTGCCAGCGCAGGTCAGTTACGGGGGGCAACTGACAGTCCTCCGGAAGGTCGGTGAAGGTGAGGCATCGGTGCCCGCCGACATTCGCCGGCCAAACCCAAAAGACCGCACCCATTCGCGAACGGTCATTCGCAGTCCGCCCCAGGCCGCAACCCCTGCACGGTAGCTTCGGTTGGCGACCTGGCCATGCCGGCGCAGTGGCAGAGGATTCCGGCGCGTGCAACGGCGGGTCGCCAGCCGAACGACCCGCTCACCCGTCAGGCGACAGACCCGCTGGCCGGCCTGGCTTCCCGCGCGACTGCAGCTGCCACCTGCCGATCAGCCGGCACCACGTGGTACCAGTCGATCTTGCGCGTGGCCACCATGATCGCCGCCAACACGCCAAACAGCAGCATCGATCCCATCAGCAAGGCGTTGTCTTCGGACATCAGGATGCCGTAGAGCACGCCGTACAGTGCCACCAGCAGGCTGCTCGTGGCCAGGCTGGGTCGCCAGCCGCCCAGCACGTAGCGCAAGTAGTACGCAAGCAGCGAGATGCAGGCAGCGCTCGCCAGCGCGTAGGCCGTCGCAAAGCCCAGCTGTTCCGCGATCGACAACAGCAGCAGGAAGAACAGCACGAGTGCGGCGCCGATCATCAGGTACTGCATGGGATGGATGCGCCAACGCCGCACCATTTCCAGCACGAAGAAGGCCGCAAAGGTGAGCACGATGAACAGCAGACCGTACTTGGCTGCCCGCTCGGCCAAACGGTAGACGTCCACTGGATCGGCCAGCGCCACTGAAAACTGCTCCAGCTCGGGCCGGGCATCCCCTCTCTCGACGAACTGTGCCTGGGCCCGGGTGGACAGCGCTGGCACGCGCCAGTGCGCTTCGAAGCCGGTGTCCCCGACGCTGCGCGTGCGCGGCAGGAAGTTGCCCCTGAAGCTCGGATGCGGCCACGCCGACACCAGCGTGACGCTGTTCTCGTCGGCCAGCGGCACCCAGCCGATGCCACCCGTGCCGGCAAGCTCGAACTGCAACTCCAGGTCGAGCACTGCGCCGGGGCGCAGCAGGGCGGGGTCCAGGCCGGCGGCCAGCGGCAGCGGGGCCTGCGCCGGCGCGCGCGCCATCACCAGCTGCTGGCCGGCCACACGCACCTGCGGCGCGCTGAGCAGGCCGCGGGCATCGCTGACACCCATCAGCAGCAGCGGCTGCCCGAGCGCGATACGGCCGCCGGGGGAACGGGGCACGATCTCGCTCCAGACGAAGCGACCGGTGCTGCGGTGCCGACTGGTGTAGACCGTGACCGGAAAGATGCCGCGCAGGCGCTGCTCGGTGGCCAGTTCGCTGCGCGTGTCCATCAGCTTGGGAAACTGCACTGCCACCCGCTGCTCGGTCACGGTCTCCTCGTGCATGCGCGGGCCCTTGTCGCCGTCCACCTTGACCACGCGAACGCTGGTCTCCGTGTAGGGCAGCCAGATCACCGGGCCGCTGAGGGTCTGCGCGCCGGCATGGGCCGCTGCAACTTCGTCGGTGGCGGCAGCGCGATAGGCGCTGCGTTCGGCGACGACACTGCGCACCAGCGCCAGCGCCAGGGCCAGCATCAGCATCAACAGGCCGATGATCAGCATCTTGCTCAGCAAGGGGTGTCGGGTCACTGGCGGGCTCCGGTCAGGTTGGCTGGGATGGCCCCATTCTTGAGAACGCGCGCGCAACCGCGGGGCAGCCGATGTGAAACGAGCGTGAAATTGGCCGGCGTCCAGCTGCCCGCGGCCAGCAACCGGCGGCAGCTCGCGGTCAGGCCTTGGCGGGCGAGGCGGGCAAGCGCAAGGCGGCTTTGCAGCCCGTCACGGCGGCTGGACCGCCGGCGGGCAACGGGGTGGCCGCGCAGACGTTTTCCACCGTCACCACGCCACCATGCAGTGCGCCGACCTCCTGGACCATGCACAGGCCCAGGCCCGAACTGCGGTCCTGCGTATCGCCGCGCGGCAGCGAGTAGAAGCGCTCGAAGATGCGGCCCAGGGCGTAGTCGGGGACACCCGGTCCCTGGTCCAGAACCGACCATGTGACCCAGCCGGCATCGCGCTTCAAGCCCAGCACCAGATGCCCGCCCTTGGGCGAGAAGTCGATCGCGTTGTCCAGCAGGTTGTGCAGCGCCTGCGTCATCAGGAAGCGGTTGCCGCGGACGGTGCCGGCGCCGAGCATTTCGTCGACCACCTGAAGGTTCCTGCCGCGCAAGCGGGGCTCCAGCCCCTGCAGCAGTTCGCGGGTGAGCACCGCCAGGTCCAGTTCCTCCAGGTCCGTCAACTGGCGCATCTGTTCCACCGAAGCCAGCCGCAGCAGCTGGTCGATGAGATGCTGCAGCCGCTCGGTCTGCCGCTGGATGTTGGTGGCAAATCGCTGGCGGTCCGGCTCGGGCAAGGGTTCCTGAAGCAGCTCGGCCGCACCCCTGATGGCGGCCAGAGGGCTTTTCAGCTCGTGCGTCAGCGTGTGCACATAGGTTTCGACATAGGCCTTGTCCTCCAGCTTCAGGCGCATGCGTTCCACGGCCTGGGCCAGATCGCTGAACTCGGTGTTGCCGCTGAAGCGGCCCATGCGGGGTGGCTGTGCGCGTTCACCGCTGGCCACGGCCGAGGCATAAGCCTGCAGGCGATGCAGGGAACTGGCCATCCACCAGGTGAACAGGCCACCGATGCACAGCGTCACGCCCAGCAAGACCCAGGAGGCGTTGAGGATGCGCTGGCGACTGCGCGCAATGTAGGGCTCCAGCGTCTGGTTGGGCCGCGACACGGTCAGCACACCGACGATGCGCGTGCCGTCGAGAATGGGCGCGGCGACGTGCATCACGGTGTTGTCGGGCTGGTCGGGGCTGACCGCGGTGGAACGCGCGCCGTATTCGCCGCGCAGCGTGCGGTAGACGTCATTCCAGCGCGAGTGGTCCTGGCCGATGGCCCCCTGGCGGGTGTCGAAGACGACGATGCCGCGCGCGTCGGTGACGCTGATGTGCGTATCGATCCGGGTCTTGCTGAAGCCCCAGAGCGAAGCTCGTGGACGGGCTTGCGCCAGTCCGTCGAGGGCCTGCGCAAAGCTCCCGCTGGCGATGACGCCGGCTTTCAGGTCGGGGGCGGCCAGCAAGGCCAGGCTGTAGGCCGTGTCCACCAGGCTGTCTTCCATGGCGAGCCGTGTGCCGGGCTTGACCTCTTCCACGAACACCCGCAGCACCACGAACAGCGCCAGCCCCAGCACCAGGAAGAAGCCCAGCAGCAATCGCAAGCCGATGCGCATCTCAGACGCGCAGCGAATAGCCCATGTGCCGGTGGGTCTGGATCATTTCGCCCGCCAGACCGGCGTCACGCAGCTTGGCGCGCAACAGCTTGACGTGGGCGTCCACCGTGCGATCGGAGGTCTCGGGGGCGTCTTCCCACACCAGGCTCATCAGTTCGCTGCGCGAGAAGATGCGTTGCGGACGCCGCAGCAGCGTGGCGAGCAGCCGGTATTCGTAGCGCGTCAGCGGCAGCGGACCAACGGCACCGTGGATGCGTTGGGAGCCCTCGTCCAGCCGCAACACGGGGCAGGCCTGCACCGGGCCGGCGCTGCGCCGGAGGATGGCCCGCACGCGGGCGCACACCTCGCGCGGTGAGAAAGGCTTGCTGACATAGTCGTCGGCACCCAATTCCAGCCCCAGGACGCGGTCGATTTCCTCGGACCGTGCGGTCAAGAAGATGATGGGCAGGTCGCTGGTCTGGCGCATCGCGCGGCAGACGTCGAAGCCATTGCCGTCGGGCAAGCCCACGTCCAGGATGGCCAGCGCGGGCTGCTGCTGCGCAAAGGCCGCCAGCGCGTCTCGCGCCAGCCGCAGGTGCTGGACTTCGAATCCTTCACTCTGCAACGCGTACAGCAATGTGTCGGCGATGGCCTGTTCGTCTTCCAGCAGCAGGATGCGGAGCGGCATGGGTTGGCAGGGTCGGTGCGGGATCGTGTTCGGCGCAGGGGTGCGACCGGGTGGCAATTCTGGGGCTTGCCAGGGGCATGCTGATGCCGTGTGCTGGCGCCGGCCGGATCAACCGCCGTCGGCATACGCAACGCAGCCGCTGCTGCTGTACGCGCCATTCATTCCTCTGACTTGTTCACTGTGGGTGGTCCCGGCGCGTCACGCCGAGTCCCCCTTGTTGGCTTGCCAGAGTCCGTCGAATTCGAACGAAAGCTGACGGTGGTGTTTGATCGATAGCAGGTGGACTATTTCAGGGGCCTTGTCGCCTTCGGCAGCTGCGCTGACCACGTAAAGCAGCAGGTGCCGAGCTGGGCCAGGTTACGCTCGAAGTTGGCCGTGAACCGTACAGTCGCCTTGGGAATCGCCACGGGTCAGCGCGTTTTGCGTGAGCCTGCCACACCAAGCTTGGCCGACCGCTTGAGGTCGGTGAGAGCCTTTCGCGCATCGCGGGTACGCCCTGCAGCGACATCCTCCAGGCCGCGCCCGACCTCGTCGAGCAACAGGAGATGGATGCGCTCGCGCTCCAGGCGGTGGTAGTAGTCCAAGCGATCGGAGTCAATCAACGCCACATAGCTCTCGCCGTTCTTGGTGATGATCTTCTCGGCACCGGCTTTGACCTGGTCTGCCAGTTCTGACAGGTTGGCACGAGCTTGGGTCAACGGCGCCACATCGGCAGCGGCAATAGCCATGAGACCCTCCGGTGGAAGTCGCGCGAATTCTGTACATGGTACCCTTGTTCGTTCTTTGTTGAGCTCCCACCGCGAAGATCCAGCTCGATCAGTGACCGAACCCGCTTGGCGGTTTCTGGCTTGGTCGTCCAGATCGGCTCGTTGGCCTGGATGACGTGGGCGGGCGTGATGTAGCGCAGCAGCAGCTGACCCAGCACGGGGTAGGCGCAGGTCTTCAGCGTGCTGCGCTGGGCCGCCGCAGCGCTGATGGCGGCCAGGCGCTTTGCCATGGGGTCGCCACCGCGGTCGATCAGAAGGCGAAACGCCCGCGCCTTCTCTCGCGCACCGGCCGGGGTCACTATGGGGTAGCTGCCCAGGTCCATCTCACGCTGCTTGCCGGCGATCGACAGGCTGGGCACCCAGTTCCGTGCAAGGCCCGTCACCTGGAGCGCGAGGCCTTCGACGACGCCCACGCTCCAGCGCCCGGTCTTGACCAGACGGCGAGCTTCCGGCGGCGACGGTTCACGGGCTTTTCGGGGCATGACGTGTACCCGTCCGGCCAAGTCACATTGAATCCTGAGGGCCTGCCCAGGATGCTTGTGTCCACGAACAAATGCGAGGACAAATGGACACTTCAGATACCGAACCCCAAGACGTTCACCAGCGTGCGCCAACTCAAGCAACAAATCGATCAGTTCGTGCAGCGCTACAACGCTGACGCCTCGCTTTTCCAGTGGGTCGCGACCGCCGATTCAATCCTTCAAAAGATCGAGAGAATCGCGAAGCGCATCTCTGCGACTGGACACTAGGTGCCCGCGCACGGCGCGCTGAGCCTTACACCCTCAAGCGCTTGATTGGCGCCAGCGCCATGCGGCCAGCCCGGCCACGGCCCACAACAACCAGGTTGCCGGTTCTGGCACGGGCGTGGCCACAAAACTGGCACCGGCCTGCGGGCTGTAGCTGAAGTTGGTGATTTGGTAAGCACTGCTGCTGGCGCTGTAGCTGGCGCCGGCCAGCAAGGCCGGCGCCAGGGGAGTTTCGCCCACACGCAGGAAGTTGCCGATGTCGAACAGCCCGGCGCTCAGGAAAGCCAGCGGGTTGGTGTCGCCCAGGAAGCTGAAGCTCACCTGCACGCCGGCCAGGTCGGGTACAGCGCCAGCAAAAACCAACCGGTCGGTTACAAAGCCACCGTTGCCGTCGGACTCGACCTCCAGCACCAGCCGGCCGCCTGCAGCGTTGCTAAAGGACCCGTCGATGGTCATCGTGCCCGGCGAGTTGCCGGGGTTGAAGACACCGCGGTTGATGACGTTGCCCACTAGCGTGCCGCTGCCGCCGACGAAGCCGCGCGCGCCGATCTCGATGGTGGTGGCCCTGACGATGCTGGAGCCGTTGACGATGAACTGGCCAACGCCACCGTCGGCGCCGGGTGTGGAGCCGACGCCGATGTAGGCGGCGCTGACTTCCGCGCCGTCTTCGACGCGCAAGATGCCCATGCCGTTCGTAAATTCGCCCACCAGCACCTGCCCGCCGGGCACCGATAAGGTGGTGCCGGTACCGCTGAAGGTGGCCAGGCCCGATCCAACACGGCCGATGCTGGCCCGGGCCAGGCCCGCATCAGCGTTCAGCTGCACTGTGGACCCGCCGTTGACCGCTATCACCCCCGTGCCGCCGTTGCTGGCGATGTGCAGTGTGGCCGTTGAGCCGGCGGGCGCAGACAGGATCAGCCGGCTGTTGGCGCCCAGGCCGGCGGTGCCCAAACTGCCCGTGTTGCTGCCCACGGTCATGAAGGGCCCGTTCTGCGGCGCGGGTGAGTTGGCCAGGCTGGCGCCCAGCGTGACGGTGCCCGCATTCATGGCCAAGGTGCCGATGCCGTTGTTGAGGTGGCCCAGGCGCAGCATGGTCGAGCGCAGCTCGCCGCCGGACACGATGTTCAGCACCCCCGTGCCACCGATGCCATTGGGGTTGCCGGTGCCCTGGCCCACTGTCACAAAAGAGTTGGGCATGGCGATGTCGACGAGCGAATCCAGCCCGCGAATCGTCATCGTGCCCGAGCCGGTGACGCCCGTCGTCGGGCTGCCCACACCAATCGTCAGCTGCCCCGACACCGTGTTGCCCGCAGCGCCGATGCCATCCATGGCCATGCGCACGCGACCACCACTGCTGACTTCCGCACTGCCCGTGCCCCCCGTGCCCACCTGCAAGGCGGCATTGGCCGATCCGGTGGTCGGCACCGGCACCAGGTAGTCCAGCCGGCTGCCTGCACCATGGACCTGAAGGCTGCCTTGCGACCCGGCAAAGGCGCCGCCTGCCTGGCCCATTGCCAGAAACTGGAAGGTTGCGCCGCGCAGCTCAAGCGCGCCGCCGCCGGTGATGGCCAGGCTGCCGCTGCCGCCTTGCATGCCCACGCTGGCGCTGGCGGACACGGCATCAGTTCCCGTCAAACGCAACAGACTGCCCGCCCCGTCGATGACCAGCCTGCCCTGCGTGCCGCTGCCAGCCCCGAGGGTGAGCGCGCGCGCACCCAGCACGGCGGCGCCGGCTTCCACGCGCAAGGCCGATTGCGCGCCACTGCGCCCCACCGTCAGGTCCGCCAAGGGCGTGCCCGTGAACTCCAGCCTCGAGCCCGCGCCGTGCACCACCAGCTGGTGCGTGCCGCCGGTTTCGCCCAGGCCCAAGTAGGCCAACCCGGTGGGCGCGCCTTGCAGGCGCAGCAGGCCGCCTTGGTCGATGCGCAGCTGCGTGCTGGTGTTGGCGCCGCTGAGGCCGCCGTTGGGCTGCAAGCCGGTGCTCAGCGAGGTCCAGGTTTGACCCGGGGTGGCGCCGATCAACCACGCCGATCCCGCGCCGCTCACGGTGACAGCAACCTCGGCGCGCTCGGCGCCGTTGGCGAATGCGCCGCCGGCGCCAATGCCCAGCGCCGCGTGGCCCGTGTGCAGCGTCGCCCCGTCCAGCACGTTCAAGGTTGATCGGGTCAACAGCCCGGCCTGCGCAGCGCTGTCCGCATAGCTGCCGCCCATGATGAAGTTGTAGGACAGCGACGCCATTGACCCTGGGTCCGTGACGGTGAAGACCGAACGCGCGCCGGCTTTGTCGGCCAGCGCCACCTCGCAGAACGATCCCACGTTGCACGGCGCCACCACGCCACCCACCGCGTCGGTGAGCCGGGCGCCGCCCGACACCGTCAGCTCGCCGTTCCACGCTGACAGCCGAGCCCGGTCCGGCGCATCCAGCCGCAACGTCGAGCCCGTGCCATCAACCACCACGCGGCCCCCTGGGCCCACACCGCCGGGTTCGCCCACCCTCAATCGGTGGCTCGATACGGTGCCACCGCTCGTCACCTCCAGCCGCCCGCTGCCCGCGGCACCGACAGCGACCGCGATTTCATTCACCACACCGCCACGCGCGTCCAGGCTGAACACGCTGCCTGCGCCCGCCACCAGCAAACTTCCTGTGCCGCCGGCACCCACGGTCACCTGCCGTCCGGCGTTGACGGTGGCACCGCTGAGCACCGCCACCGCGCCCGAGCCGCCGGGATCGCCGATGCTGAAGAAGCTGCTGTTGCGGCCGTCGAGCGCCATGGCCGCCCCGTCGCGCACCACCAGGCGCGAGCTGCCGGCCTGGCGGCCGACGATGACACCGGCCACATCGCCCACGATGTCCAGCCGCGAACCTGCGTCGCGCACAGTGGCCGTGTCGCTGCCGCCCTGCAAGCCCAGGAAGAAGGCGCTGCCGCCCTGCGCAGAATCGAGCCGCATGGCGCCGCCCAGCGACACCTCCAGCGTGGAACTGGCGCGTGGGCTCCAGCCGGTGCGGAACTCGGCCGAACGCGCGCCCGTGGTAGCAATGCTCCACAGCGAACCCGCGCCGCTGACCACCATCTCGGAAAAGCTGCGCTCGCCGCCGGTCGCCGTCTCGGGCCGTTCCTGCGAGCCGACGTTGACCCAGGGTGTGCGCAGCGTGCCGCCGTTCAGCACCTCGACCCGCGCGTGCGTGGTGCCACCGGGTGTGCCGAGCGTGAAGCCATCGACCGCTTGGGTGAAGAGCTTCAGCGAACCCACCCACAAGTCGGCGGGGCTCACCAGTTCGCTGCCGACGCCGGTGACGGTGAGCCGCCCGCTCGAGCCCGCTGTGTGGCCGACGATCGTCAGGCAGCCCCCGGCCGGGCAGGGTGCATCCAGCTTGGCGCCGCCGCTGACGGTGATGCTTCCCGTACCCCAGTCGCCTGCCGTCAGGCGTGTGTGTGCGGCGTCGCTCACCGTCAGCCGCGTGCCCGGGCCGTCGACCACCACGCTGCCGTTGCCGCGAGCGCTGTCCAGCCAGACGTAGCCGACTTCCAGGATGCGCAGCGCGCCCGTGGCGCCGCCTTCCAGCCGCAGCGTGCCGGTGCCGCCACTGCCCACGCGGGTGATTGAATTTGGTGCTTCCAGGCGCGTGTTCTGGCCGGACACCACCAGCGTGCCGGTGCCGCGGTCGAAACCGACGTTAAGCGTCTGCGTGGTGGTGCTCAGCAGGGCGCGGTCGTTGACATTCAGCATCGAGTGGCCGCCCCCGGCACCCAGGTTGAGGTAGCCTTTGTCGAGGTCGCCCGACACCACCACGGCCGAGCCCGGGCCGCTGACCAGGCCGTTGAAGGTGCCCCGCCCGCCGAGGTTGCCGCCGTACTGGCCCCCTGGGGAGTTGATCACTTCAAAGCGGCCGCCGCCGACCACATCAAACGCCACGGTGGAGCGCGGGCCTTGCGCCAGGTCCACAAAGGCACCGATGACGTTGCCACCTTCGTTGACGGTGCGTGGATCAACGATCCAGCGCGAATTCGGGCCGACAACGGCGAGGCTGGCCTCCACACGTTCGGTGCCGCTGGAAAACGCACCGCCGAAGACAAGTCCGGCCACCGCCTCTTCAGTGCGCAGCAAGCCGCCATTCATCACAAGCACGCCAGCCCGCGTCAGGCCGCCTGCTGCGCCGAAGCCGTTGCTCAGATAGGTCGCGCCCACCTGAAAGCTGCTCAGGAAATAGGCCTCGCTGCCGGCGCCGATGACATTGAGTTGCCCGGTCGATCCGGCAGCAGCGCCAACAACGGCGTGGCACAAGCGTCTGCCCACCATACAGCTCGTCGAATCGGCGCGACCGTTGAGTACAGCCCCGTTGCGTACCGTCAGCGAGCCCGTCCGCCAGTTGCCGATCTCCAGCCGGGGCGAGTGTCCGTCGCCATGCAGGGACATGACAGTGCCCGGCCCGTCCAGCGTGACCGCGCCCTCGCCGGTTTTGACGCCCACCCAAAGCCCCGCCAGTTGCACTTGCGAGCCCGCGTTGGCGGTCATGCCACCAGAGCCGTTGTCACCCAAAAAAAGCCGCGTCTGGGGCAACAGCAGGTTGGGGCCGCTCAGCGGACCCTGGAACTCCGGGCTGGCGTACCAGGGCCCCACCACCACCACCTCGGCGCTGGCCGGTGCGGCCAGCAGTGCAGCCGCAGCAAGGGCCAGCGCGTGGCGGCGCGAACGGGCTGGAATACGGGCCAGGGAACGTGTCGCTACACGGGCTGCGTAGCGGCGGGGTGTGGATGGGCGCATGGCCAGCTCCGAATTCGACACTGCGCGGATGCTCGGCGCAGTTGCGCCAGATTGCGCCATCAGGATTTATGAGGCGACACCCAGTCGAGGGGAGAGCACTAGCCTGGATATTTCACGAGCAGCGTAGTGGATGGGTTCGCGACGTTGATCTGGTGCTTCTAATGACGAACTGAAGGGGCGTTGGGGGTGTTTACCGCGTTCGACGTTGTTGATGGCGCGCAGACGGACGTGATTCCCCCTTCCCCGGCTTGGGATGCGGGCCGTGTTGGGATCAACGCGCGGGCCAGGCACTGGATGGGTTGCTATGGGCTGAGGGCGCCGGCAGCCGCAAGGAAGACGTGCTTCATCGGATGCGCCAATGCCAGCAACACCCGCACGCGGCGGGTGTTGCGCAGCACAGCCGCGCCGATCTTCAGCAGCCTGGTGCGGATGGTGGCGGTGCAGGCCTGCGCCAGCTCGGTGCCTTGCAGCGCCAGTCGGCGCAGGTTGATCATCAAGGTGTACGCCAGCGCCGCCAGCAGCAGCCGCAGCTGGTTGGCCTGGAAGCGGTGGCAACTCGCACGCCAGCCGAACAGGTCGAGTTGCGCTTCCTTGATGCGGTTCTCGGCTTCGCCGCGGGCGCAGTACCGGCGCTCGTACAGAGCCTTGGGCGATCCCAGCAGGTCGGTGACGATGAAGCGCGGGTTGACGCCTTGCTCTCCGTGCTCTAGCCGCGCGATGACGCGACGCTCCTTGTCCCAGGTGTGGGCCGCGTACTGGAACTCGCCGAACATCCGTTGCTTGCTGCGCCTGGCAGAGAACTGCTCGGCCAGCGCCAGTTCTGCCAGTGCTACCTGATCGTTCAGGCGCGAGTTCTTCTGCAGCCCGATGATGTAGCTCACGCGCCAGCGCTCCAGGCGCTGCAGCACGCGCGCTCGGCAAAAGCCCGCATCGGCACGCACGATGATCTTCGTCTTGGGTCACGCCCGGCGCAGCGGCACCAGCAAGCGGTTGATCAGCGCACTGACCACGCTGGCCGGGTCCCGGTCGCTGGGGCGCAGCACGCAGGCCAGCAGGTCCTGCCCGGCGAAGACGTACAGCGGCAAGTAGCATTAGTTGTCGTAGTAGGCGTGGAAGTGGCCGCGCTCTTGCTGGCCATGCCGCGGCACATGGGTGGCATCGACATCGAGCACCAGCTCCTTCGGCGCCTTGGTGCGGCTGGCGATGAACTGCTGCATCAGCACGTCGTGCAGCGCCGCAGCATGTTCGGCCGTGGCAGCTGTCTCCAGGCGGCTGAGCGTGGGCGCACTGGCCAGCGGCTCGGCGCGGCCCACGGCCGTTTGCATCACCAGATCGCTGCGCAATACGTTGTGGTCGCACACGTCCGACCAGCCCAGGCACAGACCGTAGATGCGCTGCGCCAACAGGCTGCGCACGTCGTGCTGGATGCTGGCACCTCGCCGCTCGTCACCCAGCGCCAGGGCCGCCGCACGGGTCAGACCAATGCGTTCATCGACCCGCTTGAGCAACAAAACGCCGCCGTCACTGACGATGTCGCCGCCATCGAATGCAGCCTGGACCACACGCCTTCCAACCCGTCCAAATTCGACGGTCCGATCGGTACACTTTGGCATCGGCAGTCCTCGGTTTCCATAGGGGGTGAGATACCTATGAAAACGCGCTTCGGCACCAGGCTGCCGACCTGCCGCTGGTGAAATTTCCGGGCTAGACCGTCAGGACCCGTCCAACCAGCTGCGCTTGCCGGGTCAGGCCCAGTTTGCTCAAAGCCGACGCGATATGCGTTCGCATCGTCGTCAAGGCCACGCCGGAGTCAGATGCGATGTCGGACGCCGTCTTGCCGCTGGCAATCTGCAGCGCGATGCGGGCCTCTGTCGCCGTGAGGCCATGGATGTCGCGCAGGGCCTGCGCCTTGTTTCGGGATCCCGGCTGCAACGTGGCAACCGCCAGGGCGGGATACTTGGCCACTTGGTCGGTTGCCGCGCCCTGCACGACGCGTAGTGCGAGCCAAGCACCCTGGCGTCCGCCCGTGCTGTTCACGAGATCCAGATCAACACTCCCGTGGGGGTTGCTCCGCAAGGATGAAAGTGCCGCACTCAACGATATCCAGCCTCGCAAGGTGTGCGCCTGCAGCCGGCTGCCTTGAACCCGGAGCCAACCGTTGGGCTCGGCGAGGGACTTGGCTGCCGCGGGGTTGGTGTCCACGACGCATTCGTTAGCGGCAACGAACAGCACAGGAACCTCGAGCCGCTGGATGACTTGGGTGAGTGTGGCCCCGAGGGCCAGTGCTGGCGCGAGGCGGCGATGCAGCCGCAGCACATTCCGGAAGTGCGGCGCAAGGAGCGCAAGCTGCCTTGCCTCCCGTTCTGCAAACGGCTTCTGATTTGCGTGCCGCTGGAAGGTGAGGAAGGTCGTCGGGCCCTGGTCCTTCGCAAGTTCTACGACCACCGACAGGATGTCGGCAACGCCATAGCGACTCAGGAATTCCTTCCAGAAGTAGCTGCGGCGAAGCGCCGTGCGGCTCACCAGCTCGCTACCACGGTGGATGGAGCCGACCCCCAGCGCAGCCTGCCGGTACGCCGCAAGCACCCACTCGTCGTGCGCGGCAAAGTGGCTGTGGTATTCGACCAGCGAAGCTTCCGACACCCCGACCGAACCAATGTGCGACGTCGACGGATTGCGCATGTCCGCCACGGTCAGGAAGGTAACCCCACGGGCGTCGAAGAAGGGACGGAACTCGCCGAGAGCGATCGAGAGCTCAGCCTCGCGGCCAACAGAGTCATAGAGCCGGTCGATGGACGCGTTCCAACACGTGTCTTGCTGCAATTCGGGTGTCCTCGGCTCAGGCTATGGGGTGACTTGCACCAGGTCGCTGGGTGCGCTGAATCCGCAGACTACTGCGGTCTCGGCAGGATATCTGAGCGGGTTGCTCGGAAGCCGTTCGTCGTGGACGTCCGGTATTGGCCGTTATGCACAGCGCTCGGTCATGAGTAGTTCGGCGAGCGCAGGGACTGAATTTACCTCGTACGAGACTCTCTTTCATCGCTTGAATACTGCCCATAGTGTCTTCGGTCTCCGACGCTACAGAGGCGAGGAAACCTGTACGTTGTTGCCGGCGGCTGCAAGACCTCCCGCAGCCTTGCCATCGGGCCGAACTCCCAGGAAATGCGCGGCCGTGTCGAGGTGAGAACGCCGGTGCCAGCGCAAGCAAACTCGTACCAATGCAGTCGTCCCGACGCCAACGGCAACATCGCGTTCAGATGGTTCGTCCTGCGCATCGCCTTACACGACAACAAACGTTATGAGTAGCGCGCGACAGCCGTCAGTCCCGGCCGCGCCAGCATTCATACGGGTCTCAGCCAGACCGTGCTCCCGGCCTGCACATAATCGAGCGCTGTGCGTAACGGCCCTTATGGAGAGCTCTCCATGATGGCCGAGTCCAGGTGGCCACAAACGGCTGCGTAGCCGCCAGCCAGGTCATCGCACGTAAGTTCAGTCCGAGTAGGGCCGTTCACGAACGTCAGCCTGAGTGCTGGGCGCTGCTCCGAAGTCGACATTGTTCCGCCCTGCGGGAGCAGCCCCATGGCGTGGACCGTTGAAGTGATCATCGGTTTGCGTTCGACAAGCCTGCGCGCCCCGCTTGCGCAGCGCCCACGTTCTTTGGCGCGATGGCCGCTGCCACCAGCTCCGCGTGCGTCAGGAGCACGTTGTGTCCTGCATCTTCGATCTCCAGGTACCGGTGCCGCGGCAGCAACTCACGAACGCGAGCGATGTCGCCGAGCGGAATCACAAGATCCGCGGCGCCAGCCACGACGACGATCTCGTGCTGTGTGGCGCACAGCCGCCGGTATCGCTGGTGCTGGTTTCCGAGGGTTCCGTTCCCGAACATCGAGGCCAGTGCCTCGGCGTACCCTGATGCCCGGGCCTGGGCGATGAACCGGGGGGTCAGGCTTTCGGCGCCGATCGCGGCGTACCTTCGTCTGCGCCGGCGCACCAGTGCTGGAACGCCGAGCCAGCGCATGAACGGGCCGCCGACCCCCGGCAATGCGATGGCCTTCGGCCACCATGCGCCCGCCATGAAGTCGAGCAAGGGTGCGACCAGTACCAGCCGCTGAATGAGCCCCGGGCGTTCGCTGGCGATCGCTGCCGCCAGGGCGGCCCCAAAGGAGTGGCCGAAGATCGTCAGCGGGCGTGTGGCTCGCAGGGTGTCAACGAGCTCCAGCGCTTGGCCTAGGAACAGACCGAAGTCATACTCGACCGCCGGGCGATCCGAGAGTCCGTGCCCGAATAGATCGAAGCGCACGATCCGAAACCCTGCCGCCCGCAGGGGCGGCACGAGCCGGTCGAACTCCCAATGAGGGATGGTCGCTCCGTGCACCAGCACCACCGTCCCGGCATCCTCTTGCCCTTCGTCGACGACATGGGTCAAGCCCGCACTGAGTCGCAGGAATCGCCCACCGGCGTCGCGCCGCAGATCGCACAGAGACGGCCGCGCGGTGATACTGATGGCAGCAGAGCCAATCCTCATTGGCTGTTCACCGTATGTGCGTGCGCTGAGCTGACGACCGCTGCCCTTCGGGCAAGCGCTGCACCCAGCCCAGCACTGTGGCCGTGACCGCGGGCGTGTTCCGTGGCGACAGGATCTGCCCTGCTATCACATGCTGCAAGGCGTCGCCTGCATCGACCACCTCAACCAGCTGTTTTTGGGCTGCACCCAGACGCGCAAAGGCGTGTCGCGCCGCGCCAAAGTCAATGACCTGGTCGTGCGGCGACAGCAGCATCAGCACCGGCGCCCGCCAATCCTCCAGCGGCAGCCGGCGGGCCAGGTGCACGGTGGCCATCAGCGGTGTCAGCGCCGAGGTGGGGTAGGCGGTCGTCCAGTAGCGCCCGTGTTCTGCATTGCGTGCCTCGAAGCGGTACTCCGGCCCGACGATCGCACGCGCCAGCATCGGGCCCCAGGGTGCGTTGACGATTTCCGAGCTCCGGTCGCGCAGGCCGAAGTTGGGGGACACCAGCACCCATGCGGTGTTTTCGCGGGCTTCGGGCTGCAGGGCGAGCCATGCGGCCAGGCCGGCACCGGTGGACACGCCGATCACGAGCACGCGGCGCCCCAGGCGGCGGCCGATGGCCAGCGCCTCGAGCGCGTCGCCTTTCCAGGCGGCGACGCTGCCGGTGGCCATGGCCGCGCTGCCGCTGCCATGCCCGGTCAGGCGTGCGGCGTAGTAGTGGGCACCGAGAGCGCGCGCCACGTCCTCAGGCAGCGGAGCGAGTTCCTGGCGGCTCGCCGAAAAGCCGTGAAGGTAGACCACAGCCCACTCAACCTGGACCGGCCCAGCGGGGCCGAGCACCACCTGCTTTTCGGTACCTGGCACGAGGTTGGGCACCTGGCGCTCTCGCCGCGCCAGATGTTCGGGCAGTGCGGCCAGCGCCGCGGGCAGGGGCGACGTCGCCGCTGGCACGTCGCCGGCTTGCTGGACGCCCCGCGGGCCCAGTGCAGCCAACACGGCCAGCAGAAGCGCTGCCACCCAGCCGGCGACCCAGCGGCGACGCCTTGGCGCTGGCGCTGCCTCTCGCATGGGGCTCTTTCGGTCGGAGGGAGAGTCATATCGCCGCGGATGGGCGGAATTGGGATCACCGGGTCATGATCCCGTCGGCCTGCGACGATTTGACGACAGCACCCTGGCGATCGCTGCAATGCCGCGGCTTGGCGCCGCCCGCGCAGCCGGTTGATTGTTCGGGAATCCTCGCGTGTCTGGATCCGTACGGGACATCCGGAATCGAAAGCGAGCTGGGCTCGAGGATGCCGCAGACCGCGACCGATGCAGGAGCGGGGAGCACAATGCCGACCACGGCGACCGCTGCAGACGGGCCAGCCGCCCATGGATGCCGGCTTCAGACTGATTGTTGTCGTTCGGATTTGGCGGGCGAATGTCGGCGGGCGCCGATACCTGACGTTGGCCGACCTCCTGGACGGATGTCAGGTGTACCTTGGAACCTGACCTTCGTTCGCGGCAGGGCCCGCGGGAGGTTCATGCACACCGCGACCATGCTCGGCCAACGACCGCTCCCGCCAGCCGCGAAATGGTCCTTTCGACCCTGACCGGGACTTCGTCCCCTCCGATTCGACGCGGCAAAGCGGACGGCCGAAGCGCGATCTTGACCATTGACATCGGGCACCCCCAGGCGCACCGCCTTGAATCGGGATGAGCACAGGGCAGTCGAGGATTGACTTACTACGTAAGCCGAACTATGATGGAGCTTAGCTGGTCAGTCTGAAAACCAACATGCCGACGCTGCTAGTCTCCTCGAAAGGCCAGATTGTGTTGCCCGCAGAGATGAGGCGCCGCCTCGGCATGGGTGCCGGCGCGAGGATCGAGGTGCTGGAAGAGTCGGACGGGCTTAAGCTCCGCGTCATTCGTTCGGTCGCGACGGCCGACCTGTCCAACATGGCGGGCATGGTCAAGGCGCCAGCGCGCGGTGTTCCACGCCGCCTGGAGGATTTCGACCCTGCGTCGCTGCTGACCCGGTCGCGGCGAGGCAATTCATGAGGGCCCTTGACACAAACGTCTTGGCGCGGTTCTTCGTCGATGATGCCGACGATGCACAGGCTGCCAGACAACGGCCCGCGGCCATCGCAGCGCTCGCCGAACGATCGTATGTCTCGGTGACCGTGTTGCTTGAACTGGAGTGGGTCATGCGCGGGTTCTACGAACTGCCAGCGAGGGATGTTTCCCGCGTTTTGCGTGCGCTGGCGAGCATTGAGCACATCACGCTCGAAGAGCGTGACGCGGTTCTGGTGGCGGTCGATGCGTTCGACAAGGGTCTCGATTTCGCGGATGCGCTCCACCTTGCGCGCAGTTCTCGTGCTTCCGGTTTCGCGACATTTGACCAACGATTTGCGAAGCGGGCGAAGGCCCTCTCGCTGACGCCGCCGGTAGAGTTGCTTGGCTGAAGCGACTTCTGCGCCGCCGGTGGGCTGAGTGCAGAAGTTGCTCGAGTGGAGGCGCTGTTCACCAGCGCGTTGGGCCTGCAACCGCCGTGGGTGGTTGAGGACGTCAAGCTGGATGTGGCTACGAAGCGCATCGACTTCGAGGTCACCTGCTCCGGCGCGCTGCTCAGCTGCCCGGCTTGCGGTGCAGGCTCGCAGCCCGTACACGACCGGCTGCGCCGCTCCTGGCGCCACCTGGACTTCTTCCAGTTCGAGGCTTGGCTGCACGCTGACGTCCCGCGCGTCGCCTGCGGCGGTTGCGGCAAGACCAACCAGCTCAGCGTGCCTTGGGCGCGGCCGGGCTCGGGCTTCACGGCTGCGTTAGAGGCTCTGGCACTGGCCCTGTGCCGGGAGCTGCCGGTGCGCCAAGCCGCCGCACTGCTGCGCTGCAAGGACAAGCAGCTGTGGCGGCGCATCGAGTTCTATGTTGATCAAGCGCGTGCGCTGGAGAGCTTCGAGGGCGTGCAGATCGTGGGCATCGACGAGACCAGCCTGCGCCGTGGCCAGCACTACATCACCGTCGTGCACGACCTGGATGCCAAGCGGCTGCTGTTCGCAACAGAGGGCCGAGATCACCGGACGGTGCTGGACTTTGCCGCGGACCTGAAGGCGCACGGGGGTGACCCGGCCGGAGTGCGCCACGTCTGCATGGACATGAGCGCGGCGTATGCCAAGGGCACCACGCTGGCGCTGCCGGCGGCGGCCATCGGCTACGACCGCTTCCACGTTATCGCGATGGCCATCCAGGCGATGGATGACGTGCGGCGCGAGGAACTGCGCGTCGAGCCCGAAGAGGTGGCCACTGCGCTGCGGGGTGCCGACCCCAAGACGCGACGCAACCTGCTGTGGGCGATGCGCAAGAACCCCAGCGGCTGGACGATGGGGCAGACCAACGCGATGCACTGGCTGCAGCACTCGGCGCTCAAGAGTGCGCGAGCCTGGCGGCTGCGCATGGCGCTGCGCGAGGTGTATGCGCGTGCCCGCCAGCACAACAGCACCATGAAGGCCGCCGCAGACCTGGCGGCCTGGGCGAGCTGGGCCAGGCGCTGCCGCCTGGAGCCGTTCAAGAAGCTGGCCGCCACGATCAAGGATCGCTTCGACGCCGTCGTGCGCGGCATGCTCGATCACCGAAGCAACGCCTTCGTCGAATCGATGAACGGGCAGCTTCAGCAGGCCAAGCGGGCGGCACGCGGGTGCCGCACAGCCAAGAACTTCATCGCCATAGCCTACCTGCGGCTGTCACGCCTGAAGAATCTGCCCGCTCACCCGTTCAGCGCCGCTGCGGCCGTCAGGTAAGGCTGTTGGGTTCCACACGAAACGGCATAGAGCCCATTTTGGGGAGGTTTCAAACTGATGAAGCAGCGTCTTGACAAACGGAAGCAATCAGTGCGTCGCCATTCGGCCAAGCACCAGTGCACAGTGCGGCCCCTCGGTCAACCTGACCCGCTACGGCAGGCTTTGTAAGCCCGGTCTGTGGCACATGGTGCATCATCACAGACTAGACCTACAAAGCCTGCCTCCGCGGGCAGGTTACCTCGAACGTTAGGCGTCACAGAACAGACGTTCGCGGTACGCCGTCATCTGCACCGTATACTGGATGCAATCCCAGGAGCGAACCATGCCTGACCGCGTCGAACAGCTGGCCGCCGAAGGCCGATCACTGGCACCAGAAGAGCGAGTCCGCCTGCTCGATTTGTTACTCGAATCGCTTGAAGACAAGGCTTCCCCGTCTGTCGAGGCCGCGTGGGCGGCTGAGATCGAACGGCGCGTCAAGGCTCACGAGCAAGGCGAAGGTGAACTGTTTGACGTTGAAGACGTGATGGCGGAAGCTGAGAAGCTGGCGCCTTGAAGCGCATGCTGCTGCGCGGTGAAGCGCGACAAGAGCTGCTCCATGAGGTCTCGTACTACGAGTCTCGCCACGCCGGAACAGGGCGCCGCTTCAAGCAAGCTGCCAATGCTGCGTTCCAGCTGATTCGAAGGTTCCCAGATGGCGGGGCTCCAGGACCGGCGGGTACGCGCAAGACCAAGGTCAAGGGCTTCCCGTTCACGGTGGTTTACCGCAACGAGCAAGAAGCGGTTGTCGTCTTCGCAATCGCGCCTGACAGGCAACAGCCAGGATACTGGCTTGCACGTGCGCGGTGACGCCACGCCATTGGCACCGCACAACCTGCCGTACTGAACCACGCTGCACTTACAGCTGCGGCAGTGTCTTACGCGTTAACTCACGTTGCCAGCACGTGTATATCTTTCGCTAGCACCGAGATTGTCTGCACGTCTGTGGACACCAACCAGACCACCACGAGGCATCGCGATGACGAACTCGACGATCACCCTGGACGAACTGCAAGCCGCACTCGACGGCCCTACCGGCCCACTGCTTCTGAAAGCCGCATGGGTGCAGCGCATGGCGCAGGACAAGGCACTTGGGCTGCCACTGCCCGTGGTGTGCGAGGTAGCTGCAGAGGAAGACCCGCGCGGCCCGCTGGCAACCATCCACGGCCTTCTGGACGGGCTGATGCTCAAGCACGCGGGCAACGACGCTACCAGCGCTGCCCTCGCGGCCATAGCGCACCTGCACCTGCCGCGGGTTCTGGACGATCCCGGAAGAGTCGGCTAGCCTAGCGGTGAATCAGACCTGACAGGGAGCACACCGCATGAGGAGGCTACTGGCCCTTGCAGGCTTCGGCCCTGCACCTGAGAACGTAGGCCGGAAGAACAGGACCGCGACGTTCGCACGCTTTGGAGTTTCCTTGGCCGCAATCGGTTTGCTGGGCGCGGCATCAGCTGCGCCGCTGAAAGACTTCCAATCATTTGGCGCGCCACAGACGCCAACAGTTCGGATTCACGACGAAGCAGCCTTTGCGCGCTGCCACAGCCGTCACGTAAAGCCCGGGATGGATGCCAAGAGCCGGGAGATTCTGGAGCGGGGATTCATTCGTGCCGCAACCCCCAAACGCTGCCGCGACCTTAGCGAACCCGATGCCCCAACACCGCGCGAGTGCCAGCAGACCTGCGCCGATGCCAGCTATCTCGCTCGTAGGTTCGGCGCCTGCAGCGTGGACGACACGCTCTGACTCTCCAGAGTGCCCCTGGACTGGTCAAGACGCCCACACACGACGATGACCCAGCAGCACAGCGAAACCCTGCGCTACCTAGGGCGGACCTACAGCATCCAAGGGCTGCCGCTGGGGTCGTGCAACCGGCCCGACGTGCAGGCGCGCATGGCGCTGTTCCACGGGTTCTCTACCGCGCTGTGGCGCGGCTACCTCGGCACCTGGGCCATCCGTGGCGGCAGGCTGTGGCTCGTCGAACTGGAGGCGACGGTTCAGCCTGAGGCCAGTGACGACTCACACGACGAGAGGCGCGACCTGTCTTGGCTGTTCCCCGACGGCCCGGCGCCCATACTGGCCGACTGGTTCAGCGGAGAGTTAGTGACAGGCTGCGGCAAGCCGGAGCGCAGCGGCATGTACAGCCGAGAGTACCCACGAATGCGCGTCTTCCACGTCTTGCGGGGTGTGGTGCAGCGCATCGAGGTCCGGGACAACCGGGCGGCAGTGCGCGCGGGGCGCAAGCGGTATGCCGCTGTGCTCGCGGTGCTGGGCTGACTCCCGACGTTCGCACTTGGGTGGGTGCTTTGATGGGTAGCCAGACAGAACCGCCCTGTGTTCATAGAGCGTCCTGGCGGAGAGGGTGGGATTCGAACCCACGGTACCTTGCGGTACGCCTGATTTCGAGTCAGGTACATTCGACCACTCTGCCACCTCTCCTGGTGTTTGCCCTCCAGCAGCATGTGCTGGAAGCTTTCGCGGTCGGCGAAGCCCGCTAGTTTAGCGCATCACGGCCGCAGTTCCGCCACCCCGCCCATGTAGGGCTGCAGTGCGGCAGGAATGCGCACCGAGCCATCAGCCCGCTGGTGGTTCTCCAGCACCGCCACCAGGGTGCGGCCCACGGCCAGGCCAGAGCCGTTCAGGGTGTGCAGAAGCTCGGGCTTGCCCTGCGCATTGCGATAGCGGGCCTGCATACGGCGCGACTGGAAAGCCTCGCAGTTGCTGCATGAACTGATCTCGCGGTAAGTGTCCTGCGCCGGAAGCCACACCTCCAAATCGTAGGTGCGGGCGGCGGCAAAACCCATGTCGCCGGTGCACAGCGCCAGCAGGCGGTAGGGCAGTTCCAGCTTCTTCAGGATGGCCTCGGCGTGGCCCACCATCTCCTGCAGGGCGGCGTCGCTGTGCTCGGGCTGGACGATCTGCACCATCTCGACCTTGTCGAACTGGTGCTGGCGGATCAGGCCGCGGATGTCGCGCCCGCCGCTGCCGGCTTCGCTGCGGAAACAAGGGCTGTGCGCCGTCAGCTTGATGGGCAGTTGCGCCGGGTCCAGGATCTGTTCGCGCACGGTGTTGGTCAGCGGGACTTCCGACGTGGGGATCAGGTACTGCTCGGGCTGGTCTTCGCTGCCGCCCCGCGTGACCCAGAACATGTCTTCACGCAGCTTCGGCAGTTGCCCGGTGCCTTCCAGCACTTCACGGTTGACGATGTAGGGCGTGTAGCACTCGGTATAGCCGTGTTCCAGCGTGTGCACGTCCAGCATGAACTGCGCCAGCGCGCGGTGCAGGCGTGCCACCTGGCCGCGCAGCAGGCTGAAGCGCGAACCCGACAGCAGGGCCCCGGTCTCGAAGTCCAGGCCCAGCGAGGCACCCAGGTCGACATGGTCCTGCGGCTTGAAGCCCAGGGGCGCGGGGTCGGTGCCGCCCGGCGCCCAGCGGCGAACTTCGACGTTGCCGTGTTCGTCGGCACCATCGGGCACGCCCGGCTGCGGCAGGTTGGGCAGCAGCATCAGCATGGCCTGCAGCTCGGCCTGGATCGCTTCCAGCCGGTCGGCACCGGCCTTCAGCTGGTCGGCCAGGCCGGCCACCTGGGTCATCACGGCGGCCGTGTCGCCGCCTTGCGACTTGATCTGGCCGATCTGCTTGCTCAGCGCGTTGCGCTGGGCCTGCAGCTGTTCGGTCTGGGTCTGCAGTTGCTTGCGTTCGCCTTCCAGCGCGCTGTAGCGCGCCACGTCCAGGAAGGATTGCGGGTTCTTGCGCCGCTGCAGTTGTGCAACGACCGCGTCCAGGTCACGGCGCAGCAGGTTGATGTCGATCATGGGGCAGGCAGCTCAGTCCAGACGGGGGGAATCGGCGACGGATGCGGGCGCGGGCGCGGATGCGAAGGCCGGCGATGAACCGGTGGCCAGCGCCGCCATGCTGCGGTCGCCCAGGCCACGCGGCAACGGGAAGTGCACGGCCTCGACCACGCCTTCCATCTTGCGCACGCTGACCGCACCCAGCTCGCGCAGGCGCACGATGACCTGGTTGACCAGGATGTCCGGCGCCGAGGCGCCCGCGGTCAGGCCCACGCGGCGGCGGCCGTTGAACCACTCGGCGCGCAGGTCTTCGGCGGCGTCCACCATGTAGGCCGCCGTGCCCAGGCGCTGTGCCAGTTCCTGCAGGCGGTTGCTGTTGCTGCTGCTGGGGCTGCCCACGACGATGACGACGTCCACGGCCGGGGCCAGCACCTTCACCGCGTCCTGGCGGTTCTGCGTGGCGTAGCAGATGTCCTGCTTCTTGGGTTCGCGCACATGCGGAAAGCAGCGTTTCACCTCCGCCAGGATCTCCGCGGCGTCATCCACGCTCAGCGTGGTCTGCGTCACCACCGCCAGCTTGTCGCCGCGCGGGCGCACGTGCTGCACGTCGGCCGTGTCTTCGACGAGGTAGATGCCTTCGCTCAGCTGCCCCATGGTGCCTTCGACCTCGGGGTGGCCCTTGTGGCCGATCATGATGAATTCGAAGCCTTCCTTGGACAGCTTGGCCACTTCGACGTGCACCTTGGTCACCAGCGGACAGGTGGCGTCGAAGACCTGGAAACCACGCTGCACGGCCTCGGCCCGCACGGCCTGGCTCACGCCGTGGGCGCTGAACACCAGGGTCGCCCCAGGCGGCACGTCGGCCAGGTCTTCGATGAAGATCGCCCCCTTGGCCTTCAGGTCGTTGACGACGTAGGTGTTGTGCACGATCTCGTGGCGCACGTAGATGGGCGCGCCGAAGCGCTTGATGGCACGTTCGACGATCTCGATGGCACGGTCGACACCGGCACAGAAGCCACGCGGTTCTGCCAGCAGCACTTCTTCGATCGACATCTTCATTTCGCCTTTAGGAAGCTCGTTCACATCACGCCCAGCAGTTTCACTTCGAAGCGCACGGCCTGGCCGGCCAGAGGATGGTTGAAGTCGAAAAGCAGCCAGTCGCTGCCTTTCTCACGCACCACGCCCGCGTAGGAGCCCTGGCCGTCGGGCGTGGGGAATTCGACCACGTCGCCCAGGTCGTAGCTGGCGTCGGCGTCGCCCAGTTCATGCAGCAGGCTCAGCTTGACGCGCTGCAGCAGTTCCGGGCTGCGCTGGCCGAAGGCGGCGCCCGCAGGCAGGTCGAAGTGTTCGTGCGCGCCCTCGGCCAGGCCCAGCAGGTGTTGTTCGATGGCCGGGGCCAGCTGGCCCATGCCCAGCGACAGCGTCGCGGGTTTGTCGCCGAACGTATTGACGACGTCGCGCCCGTCGGGGCCCGAAAGGCGGTAGTGCAGCGTCAGAAAGGAGCCGGGCTGGACAAGGTTCACGGGTGGGCGGCCGGCAGATGGCGAAGGCGTCGCATAGACTGGACCGCAGATTCTACCGAGGCCCCCATGCCCATGAAGGACCTGCCCGCCGACCAGCGGCCGCGCGAAAAACTGCTGGAACGTGGCGCAGCCACGCTCGCCGATGCCGAACTCCTGGCCTTGCTGCTGCGCACCGGCACCACCGGCACTGGCGTGCTGGTGCTGGCGCAGCAGGTGCTGGACCGCTGCGACGGGTTCGCCGGCCTGCTGGCCGCCCACCCCAGCAAGCTGCTCGGCATCAAGGGCCTGGGCCCGGCAAAGCAGGCCGAACTGCTGGCCGTGATGGAAATGGCGCGGCGCGCCTTGACGCAGCGTCTGCAGGCCAGCCCGGTGTTCGACAGCCCTGAAAGCGTCAAGGACTACCTGGCCTTGCACCTGGGCGGGCGCGAACGCGAGGTCTTCGCCGTGCTGTTCTTGGACGCCCAGCACCGGCTCTTGCAATTAGAGGAAATGTTCCAGGGCACCCTGACCCAGACCAGCGTCTACCCGCGCGAAGTCGTCAAGCGCGCGCTGGCGCTGAACGCGGCGGCCGTGGTGCTGGCGCACAACCATCCCTCGGGCGCGGCCGAGCCTTCGCGCGCCGACGAATTCCTGACCCAGACCCTGCGCTCGGCGCTCGGCCTGGTCGACGTGCGCGTGCTCGACCACATCGTCGTCGGGCGCGGGCAGGTGGTGTCGATGGCCGAACGGGGGCTGCTGTGAGCCCTGCCCTGGCCCTGGGCGCCGCGCCTTGACCGCCGCCGCATGAAGGCCGGCAGCCTGAAGGACCTGGGGCGCCTGCGCGAAGCCCTGCAGCAGCGCGAGCGCGCCGCTGCAGAAGCCCTGGCCCGTGAACGCGCAGCACGTGCCGCGGCCGAACGCGCGCGCCAGCTGTTCGCCACGACCGTGGGCCCGGTGCACCCGCTGCCGGTGCAGAACCTGGCCGAACTGGGCCAGCCGCGACCCGAGCCCGTGCCTCGCCAGCGCGAGCTCGACGAAGCCGCCGCGCTGCGCGAGGCCTGGTCCGACGAGGTCGACGTCGAGAGCCTGCTCCTCACCGACGACGGCCTGAGCTTCCGCCGCCCCGACATCAGCCCCGACGTCGCCACCAAGCTGCGCCGCGGGCACTGGTCGATCCAGGGCCAGATCGACCTGCACGGCTTGCGCCGCGAAGAAGCGCGCGACGAACTGGCGCAGTTCCTGCGCGACAGCCGGCGCCGCGGGCTGCGCTGCCTGCGCGTGGTGCACGGCAAGGGCCATGGCTCGCCCGGCCGCCAGCCGGTGCTGAAAGGCAAGGTGCAGCGCTGGCTGGCGCAAAGCGCCGAGGTGCTGGCCTTTGCCCAGGCCAGCGGGCCGCAGGGCGGCGCCGGAGCCTTGATCGTGCTGCTGACGGGCTGAGCCCGCTGCAGCAAGCTGCCCGCGGCGCTTCAACCGCGGCGGTTGACCATCCAGTCGGCCGTGCCCTGGAAGGACTGGCCCAGCCGTTCGGCCAGCGGCGCGGGCACCGCCAGGTCCTGCATGGCCAGCAGCATGCAGGCCATCCACTCGTCGCGTTCGCGGCTGGCGATGGGGTAAGGCAGATGGCGGGCGCGCAGCATCGGGTGGCCGAAGCGGCTGATGTAATGGTCGGGCCCGCCCAGCCAGCCGCACAGGAACCAGAAGAGCTTGTCGCGCGAGCCCTCCAGGTCCTGCGGGTGCAAGGCGCGCAGTGCCGCAAACTGCGGCTCCAGGTCCATCAGGTCATAGAACCGGTCGACCAGCGAACGCACTCCAGGTTCGCCACCCAGCTGTTCGAACGGCGCAAGCTCGGCCGTCACGGCTGCAGCAGCTTGGCCGCAGCCGCGACGATGCCCAGCGAGGCCGGTGTGCCCGGCAGCCATTCCAGCACCAGCTGGCGGCGCAGGACGGCGTCGCGCACGGCAGGGTCGATCGGCACTTCGCCCACCAGGTCCAGCCGCACGGGACTGTCGAGCTGCGGGTTGACGTAGCGGTCGACCACCTGCTGCAACTGCTGGCGCACCTGGCGGCCTTCGCCGGGCTTGCGCGTCTGGTTCACCAGCAGGCCCATGCGCCTGCGGCCCTGGGTGGTGGCCAGCACCTTGATGGTGGCATAGGCGTCGGTCAGCGAGGTCGGCTCAGGCGTGGCCACCACCAGCACTTCGCCCGCCAGCGACACCGTGTACAGCACGACGTCGGAGATGCCGGCGCCGGTGTCCAGCAGCACATGGTCGAACTTGGGCGTGACTTCGTCGATGACCTTCTGCAGCTGGTCGCGCACTTCCGGCGTCATGCGCGAGTACTCGACCATGCCCGAACCGGCCAGCAGCACGGAAAAGCCACAGGGCGCCGGCAGGATGGCGTCTGCCAGCGTGGCCTTGCCCGTGAACACGTCGTGCAGGGTGATCTTCGGGAACAGGTTCAGCACCACGTCCAGGTTGGCCAGGCCCAGGTCGGCGTCCAGCACCAGCACCTTGCGGCCGGCGCGCGCCAGGGCGGCCGCCAGGTTGGCCGACACGAATGTCTTGCCCACGCCGCCCTTGCCGCTGGTAACGGCCAGGATGTTGGCTGGCTGCGGGCCGCGCCGGGTTTCGGAATCGGGTTCAGACATGGGCGGGGCAGTGCTTGCGAACAGGGCGGTCAGTCATGGTCGTGGTGTTGGAAACTGTCGAAGAGCAGGCGTTTCTCTTCGCTGCTGACCACGGAAACGGCGGTGGGCTCCAGCTGCACCAGGTTGCGGCCCTGGCGCTTGGCACGGTAGAGCTGCTGGTCGGCGCGCTCCACCCACAGCGCGGGTGTCGAGCGTACCCACTGCGGGGCGAAGGCGCCGCCGATGCTGACGCTGACCGAGATTTCCTGGCCCGGACCCACGACCACCGGCATGTGCTCCACGCGCCGCCTTACACGTTCGGCCACGGTTTCGCCGAAAGCACTGGCGCAGTTGGGCAGGATGATGGCGAATTCCTCGCCACCCACGCGTGCCACCAGGTCCATCGGGCGCACGCTGTCCAGCAGCGCATTGGCCACGGCCTTGATGACGCCGTCGCCGGCGTTGTGGCCATAGGTGTCGTTGACACGCTTGAAGAGGTCGATGTCCAGGGTCAGGAGCAAGGCCGGTTCGCCGCTGCGCGCCACGCGGTCGATTTCGCGTTCCAGCGCCAGCTCGAAGGCGCGGCGGTTGGCCAGGCCGGTCAGGGCGTCGCGGCTGGAAAGCTCGACCAGGGCGTCGACCAGACCCTGGATGAACGCCGGGCTGCCGGGCATACCGGACGGCAGTTCGCGCCCAGACGCACCGAGCAATTGCAACGCCTGGTCCAGCTGGAGCGCAGCAAGGGCGGGTGACTGGGGGGCGTTGGAAAGGTCCAAAGGGCTGCGGCACGACGGCCCGGAGTGCCGTCCAGCCGCCTGTAACAGCGACGCCTCAGTCTATCAGCCACCCCGCGCAGGCCCGAACCGTGAAATGCCCGGCGGACCGGTGCCATTTCGGCGCATGGGCACGCCCACTGCGGGGCCAAACTCTGGCCGAGCCCCCCCGCCCCCAGGACCCCATGAGCGCTGCCACTGCACCCCCGAACGGCCTGTCAGAGCCGGAGTTCACGCTGTCGCCGGCCGACTTCGAAAGGATCCGGCAGCTGATCTACCAACGCGCGGGCATCAGCCTGCATGCCGGCAAGCAAGCCATGGTGTACAGCCGGCTGTCGCGCCGACTGCGCGAGACCGGCTACACCTCGTTTTCCGACTATCTGGGCTGGCTGGAACGCGCCACGGGTGCGGGCGGCGAAGCCGAGTGGCAGGAATTCGTCAACTGCCTGACCACCAACCTCACCGCCTTCTTCCGCGAAGAGCACCACTTCCATGCCCTTGTCGACGACCTGAAGGCGCGCGCAGCCCGACCCATCCGGATGTGGTGCAACGCCGCATCCACGGGGGAGGAGCCTTACTCGCTGGCCATGACGGTGGCCGAGACCCTGGGCTTGTCGGCCCAGGTGAAGATCGTCTGCAGCGACATCGACACCAAGGTGCTGGCCACGGCGCAGCGCGGCGTCTATGCCGTCGATGCACGCGGCCTCAGCCCGGAACGGCTGAAGCGCCACTTCATGCGTGGCACCGGCGCCAACGCCGGCTTCGTACGGGTGAAGCCCGAGCTGGCGCGATTCATCGACTTCCGCACCTTCAACCTGATGAGCCCGAGCTGGGCTGCGCTGGGTGAACCCTTCGACCTGGTGTTCTGCCGCAACGTGATGATCTATTTCGACAACGCCACGCAAAGGCGGGTGCTCGAACGCATCCACGCCGCCACCACGCCCGGGGCGCTGCTGTATGTCGGCCACTCCGAAAACTTCACCGAGTCGCGCGACCTGTTCAGGTTGCGCGGCAAGACGATCTACGAGCGCGTGTGACCTGCACTTGACCGACCGGTTCGAGCGCTCAACTTCCGGGCGGCCCGGCCGACAACCTCAGGACACCATGCCCGCATCCGCCACCACCCCCTTCCCGCCCACCCGGCCTGTTCTGGGCGCCACCAGCCGCCTGGAACGGCTGAAGGCCGCACCGCGCAAGCCTGGAGAAGCGAGCTTCTTCTTCTACGACGCCCATTTCCGCAACGAAGCGGTGAAGGTGTTGCCCGGCGAATTCTTCGTCTACGACGAGGACATCCTCGTCATGACGACCCTGGGCAGCTGTATCGCGGCCTGCCTGTGGGACCGCGACAAGCGCATCGGCGGCATGAACCACTTCCTGCTGCCCGACACCGGCGCCGCCGGCGGCGGCGACAGCGGCCGCTACGGCAGCTATGCGATGGACCTGCTGATCGGCGAACTGGTCAAGCGCGGCGCCACACGCGGCGGCATGGAAGCGAAGATCTTCGGCGGCGGGGCCGTCATCAGCGGCATGAACACCATCAACGTCGGTGAACGCAACACCGCTTTCGTGCTGGACTACCTGCGCACCGAACGCATCAGCGTGGTCAGCAAGGACGTGCTGGACATCTACCCGCGCAAGGTGTGTTTCCTGCCGCACAGCGGCAAGGCCATGGTCAAGCGCCTGGCTTCGGCCAACACCGAGGCTCTGGCGGCGCAGGAACGCGCCGCGGCCACGCGCAGCGCCCCGGCCGCAAGCAGTGGCGGTTCGGTCGATCTGTTCTGATTCAGACAACGAACAACAAGAGGCAAGAGGAAAACGACGATGGCCGCAGCAAAGATTCGCGTGGTGGTGGTGGACGACTCGGCCCTGGTGCGCGGGCTGCTCGCCGAAATCATCGACCGGCAACCCGACATGTGCTGCGTGGGCGCCGCGGCCGACCCGCTGGTGGCCCGCGAGATGATCCGCAACGTCAACCCCGACGTCATCACGCTCGACATCGAGATGCCACGCATGGACGGCATCGACTTCCTGTCGCGACTGATGCGCCTGCGGCCGATGCCCGTGGTGATGGTCAGCACGCTGACCGAGCGCGGCGCCGACGTCACGCTGAAGGCCCTGGAACTGGGCGCGGTGGACTTCGTGGCAAAACCGAAGATCGGCGTCAGTGACGGCCTGCGCCAGCTCGGCGCCGACATCACCGAGAAAATCCGAACCGCCGCCCGTGCCCGCGTGCACCGCCTGCCAGGAGCGCCGGCAGCGGGCGCCGCGGCGGGTACGCCCGCCCCGGCACCCGCGTCGCTGGGCCGGCTGTCCACGGAGAAGATCATCTTCATCGGCGCCTCCACCGGCGGCACCGAAGCCACGCGCGAAGTGCTGATGCAGCTGCCAGCCGACGCGCCGGCAGTGATGATCACCCAGCACATGCCCCCCGGTTTCACGAAAAGCTACGCCGCCCGCCTGGACGGCCTGTGCCGCATTGCCGTGGCCGAAGCCCGCGACGGCGAACGGGTGCTGCCCGGACACGCCTACATCGCCCCGGGCGGCCACCACCTGAGCGTGGAACGCTCGGGTGCGAACTACATCGCCCGCGTGCAGGTGGGCCAGCCGGTGAACCGGCACATGCCCAGCGTGGAAGTGCTGTTCGAAAGCGCGGCCCGCGTCGTCGGCCGCAACGCACTGGGCGTGATGCTCACCGGCATGGGCGCCGACGGCGCCAAGGCCATGAAGACGATGAAGGACGCCGGCAGCTACAACCTGGTTCAGGACGAAGCCAGCTGCGTCGTCTTCGGCATGCCGCGCGAAGCCATTGCCCATGGCGCAGCCAACGAGGTGCTGCCGCTGACGCAGATTGCGCCCCGGCTGATGGAGTGGCTGCGCGCGAACGCGGGCACGGCGACCTCTCGGGTCTGAGGCCCAGGGTCCAGGGTTCAGCCCGGCGGCTTGTCCTGCAGGAACATCGCCTGCAGGTCGGACAGGAAATCGAAGCCGCGCGCGCTGGGCACCACCCGGTCGCCGGTCAGTTCCAGCAGACCCTTTTGCGCGGCCTGCTGCAAGGCCGGCAGCACGGCCGACAAGGGCAGGCCCGTGCGCTCGGCGAAGCCGGTCAGGTGAAAGCCTTCGCGCAGCCGCAGCGCACCCAGCATGAATTCGAAAGGCAGGTCGCGTCGCGCCACCTCGTTCTGGTTCGACACCGGCGTGCCGGCCAGCGCCTGCTGCATGTAGGCCGCCGGCTCGCGCCAGCGCACCTGGCGCAGCACCCGGTGCGGAAAACTCAGCTTGCCATGCGCCCCGGCACCGATGCCCAGGTAGTCGCCGAAAGCCCAGTAGTTCAGGTTGTGCGCGCAGCGGTGCCCCGGCCGCGCAAAGGCCGAGACTTCGTAGCGCTGCAGCCCGGCTTGCGAGGTGCGCTCGGTGATCAGGTCCAGCATGTCCGAGGCCGTGTCGTCGTCGGGCAGCACTGGCGGGTGGGTGGCGAAGAAGGTGTTCGGCTCCAGCGTCAGGTGGTAGACCGACAGGTGCGGCGGCCGGAAGGCCAGTGCCGTGTCCAGGTCGCGGGCCAGCGCGGCCAGGTCCTGGCCGGGCAGCGCATACATCAGGTCCAGATTCCAGGTGTCGAAAGACGCTGCCGCCTCTTCCACCGCAGCCCGCGCCTGTGCGGCGTCGTGCACGCGGCCGATGCGCTTGAGCGCCGCGTCGTCGAAGCTCTGCACGCCGATCGACAAGCGCGTGACGCCGGCCGCACGAAAGGCCTTGAAGCGCTCGCGCTCGAAGGTGCCGGGGTTGGCTTCGAGCGTGATCTCGGCGTCGGGCTCCAGCGGCAGGCGGGCGCGAATGTCGGCCAGCAGGCGGTCGATGCCGGCCGGCGAGAACAGGCTGGGCGTGCCGCCGCCGATGAACACCGTCTGCACGCGCCGGCCCCAGACCAGGGGCAGTGACGACTCGAGGTCGGCACACAGTGCGTCCAGGTAACGCTGCTCGGGCAGCTCGCCCCGGTTCTCGTGGCTGTTGAAGTCGCAGTAGGGGCACTTCTTCAGGCACCAGGGCAAGTGCACGTACAGCGCCAAGGGCGGCAGCGCAGAAAGCTGCAAAGTGCCGGGCCGAAGATAGTGCAGTGCCGCTTCGGCAGCCCCGCTCACGCCCTTCGCTTGCGGCTCTTCGTTCACAGATGCCAGACCTCGCGCAGCAGCAGCAGCATCTGCTTCATGGCGCGCGCGCGGTGGCTGTGCAGGTTCTTCTGCTCGGGCGTCATCTCGGCCACGGACAGACCCAGCTCGGGGATGTACATCAGCGGGTCGTAGCCGAAGCCGAGTTCGCCACGCGGTTCGCTCAGCAGTTCGCCCGGCCAGCGACCCACGGCGATGAGTGGTTCGGGGTCGGCCGCATGGCGCACCGCCACCAGGGTGCTGACGAAGTAGGCACGGCGGTCGGCCGCGCCATGCAGGCGCTGCAGCAGCATGCTGTTGTTGGCGGCATCCTGCACGCGGCGGCGAGCTTCGCGGTCTGCCTCGCGTGCGCTCTTGCGGGCGCCCGGCAGGGCCACGCTGGCGAAGTTCGCGGAATTCACGCCCGGTTCACCGGCCAGCGACTCGACGCAGACACCGGAGTCGTCGGCGATGGCCGGGCCGCCTGCGGCAGCCGCCGCGTGGCGCGCCTTGGCCAGACCGTTCTCGATGAAGGTGCAATGCGGTTCCGCCACCTCGGTGATACCCAGTTCGCCCTGCGGCACCAGGACCACGTGCAGGCCGGCAAGCATGGCCGAAAGCTCGCTCAACTTCTTCGCGTTGTTGGACGCCAGCACCAGGCGCATGGGCGGCCCGCCGTTCGTTGCCGCGGCCTTCACAGCGGCTGCGCCAGTGCGGCGCGCTGAAGGCCCACCAGTTCGCGGATGCCCCGGTCGGCCAGGGCCAGCAGCGCGTCCATCTCGGCGCGCGAAAACGGCACGCCTTCTGCCGTGCCCTGCACTTCGACGAAGCCGCCGCTGCCGGTCATCACCACGTTCATGTCGGTGTCGCAGCCGCTGTCCTCGACGTATTCCAGGTCGAGCAGGGGTGTGCCCTGCACCACCCCCACCGAGATGGCGGCGACGAAGTCTCGGATCGGGCTGACGGCCAGTTTGCCCTGGCCCAGCAGCCAGTTCACCGCGTCATGGGCGGCGACAAAAGCGCCGGTGATGGCCGCCGTGCGCGTGCCGCCGTCGGCCTGCAGCACGTCGCAATCCAGTGCGATGGTGCGTTCACCCAATGCCGCCAGGTCGAACACGCTGCGCATCGACCGCCCGATCAGGCGCTGGATTTCCTGCGTGCGCCCGCTCTGCTTGCCGCGGGCGGCCTCGCGGTCGCTGCGGGTATGGGTGCTGCGCGGCAACATGCCATATTCAGCCGTGACCCAGCCTTCGCCGCTGCCGCGCTTGTGCGGCGGCACCTTCTCTTCCACCGAGGCCGTGCACAGCACCTTGGTGTCGCCGAAGCAGACCAGCACCGAACCTTCGGCATGCACGGTGTAGCGGCGCTGCAGGCTGACAGGGCGCAGCTGCTCGGCACGGCGGCCGGACGATCGTTCGAAACTCATGAGTTGTCTTTCTGAGGGGTGGCTGCTGCGCAGCCGGATCTTTCAGGCTTCCGTCGCACAGCCGAAAACATGGTGGGCCGGCGCACTTGCCGTGCGGAGGGCGCAGCCGCGAAGGGCTATCTCTTCTTGCCCGACGTGCGCTGGATGGCCTCGTTGATCTCGCGGATCGATCGTTCGATCTCGGCTTCGTCCAGTTCCTCGGTAGCGGCATCCGGGCCAATGCTGGCCTGGATGGTGGAGGCGAAAACCTCTTCCCCCAGTGCCGAGGTCGAAACGCCACTGACGGCGTCGTTGACTTCCGAAGCCTCGAATTCCACCGCCAGCGCGGTGACGTTGTCGCTCTTGTCGCCAGCCACACGCAAGGCGCGCTCCACCAGCTCCGGCACGGCGTCCGAGATGGCCGAATTGGCCAGCACCTGGGTGATGTCCATGTCGTTGACGCTGCCCCACAGCCCGTCGGAGCACAGCAGCACGCGGTCGCCAGGCTGCATCAGCAGCGGCCCCGCGGTATCGACCACCGGCTTGCCGGGGCTGCCCAGGCAGGTGAACAGCACGTTGCGGTTGAAGCGGTCGCCCATGGGCACGACATGCGACAGGGTGTCCTGCAGTTCGGAATAGGAATGGTCGCGGGTGCGCGCCACCAGCTTGTCGCCGCGCACCAGGTACAGGCGCGAGTCGCCACAGTGCGCCCAGTACGCGGCGTTGCCCTGCAGCAGGCAGGCCACGACGGTGGTGCGGGGTGTGTCGATCAGCGCCCTTTCGGTGGCGTAGCGCAGCAGCTGGTGGTGGCCGGCGATGATGGCTTCGTTCAGGAAACGCAGCGGCTCGGCCAGGCGCGGCTTGGCTTCGCGCTGGAAACTGGCGGCCAAGGTCTGCAGCGAGAGCTGCGAAGCCACTTCGCCTTCGGGGTGACCGCCCATGCCATCGGCCAGCGCAAAAAGCCCGGCGTCCCGCGTGTAGCAGTACCCCATGCGGTCTTCGTTCTTCTCGCGGCCGCCCTTGCGGCTGACCTGGTAGACGCTGAACCTCACGTGCCGGGCCTCATGCCTTCTGCCCCGTCTTCAGCGTTTCCAGCTGCAACTTCAGGCGTTCGCTGAAGCTCAGCTTGGTGTAGCGGCGCTCGGTCTCGCGGGCCAGTTCCTTTTGCAGCGCGAAGACGCTTTGCGGCCGGCTCAACGCGTCCAGCGACATGCACCATTCGGTGACTTCGATGAGATTGTCGGAATAGACATTGCGCAGGCGCGACAGGCTCAGCGCCAGGCGGTCCTTCTCAAGCCGCTGCGGCGCGTCGTTGGGCGGGTAGCCCTGCATGCAGGCGTAGATGCAGGCGCCAATGGCGTAGATGTCGGTCCAGGGGCCGAGCGTGCCGTCGCGGCGGTACATCTCGGGCGCGGCAAAGCCCGGGGTGTACATCGGGCGGATGAAGTTGCCTTCCTTGGACAGCACCTCTCGTGCGGCGCCGAAGTCCAGCATCACGGCCCGGTTGTCGTTGGTGACGAAGACGTTGGCCGGCTTGATGTCCAGGTGCAGCATCTTGTGCTGGTGCACGATGCGCAGCCCGCGCAGGATCTCGTCGAACAGACTGCGGATGGTGCTTTCGCGAAAAACCTTGTCGCGCTTCAGGTCGCGCGCGGTGACGATGAAGTCCTGCAGGGTGTCGCCCTGCAGGTAATTCATCACCATGTAGACGGTTTCGTTCTCGCGGAAAAAATTCAGTACGCTGACCACGCTGGGGTGGCTGATTTGCGCGAGACTGCGGCCTTCTTCGAAGAAGCTCTTCAAGCCCAGCCGATACAGTGGCTGCTTGTCGGGCTTGACTCGGGGCGTCAATTCACCCGGCGAACGTTCAGCCAACGATGCAGGAAGATATTCCTTGATGGCCACCAGATGCTGGTTTTCGCCTTCGGCCAGATACACCACGCCAAAGCCGCCGGCGGCCAGTTTCTTGACGATCTGATAACCCCCGACCACGGTGCCCGAGGGCAACGGCGCGGGCTTGGGCTTTGACATAAACGATGATAGAAACGAGGCGCGAACGCGATGGCTGTTTATAGCATGACGGGGTATGCCAGCGCCTCGACCGAGGCCCTGCCAGGAACCCCGCAAATCACGATAGAAGCCCGTTCGGTCAACGGCCGTTTTCTCGACCTGGCCTTGCGCCTGCCCGACGAGTTCCGGGGCCTGGAGCCGGCGCTGCGTGAATTGCTCACGGGAGCCTTCAAGCGCGGCAAGATCGAATTGCGCCTGGCCAGTGGCCGCGACAGCGAAAATGCCTGGCCTCAGCCCACCCCCGAACAGCTCAATCGCCTGTCGCGGCTGGAAGGCAGCGTGCAGGCCTGGCTGCCCCAGGCCCGCGGCCTGTCGGTCAATGAAGCCCTGCACTGGTGCAAGGGCGGCGCCGTGGCCGAGAACCTGGACGACACCCTGCTGGCCGCGGCAGGTCGCTGCGTGGCCGGCCTGCGCGAAGCCCGCGCCCGCGAAGGCGAACGCCTGGCCGTGATGCTGCGCGACCGGCTTGGCCGCCTGCGCGAACTGGCTGCGCAGGCCCAACCGCTGGTGCCCGCGGTGGTGGCCCGGCAACAGCAGCGTTTCCTGGACCGCTGGCAGGAAGCGGTGGCCAGCGCCAACGGCCAGCCTGGCACGACGGCCGTGCCCGACGAAGCCCTGCGCGAGCGCGCCATGTCAGAAGCCGCCAGCTACGCCATCCGCATCGACGTGGCCGAGGAACTGACGCGCCTGGCCTCGCACATCGACGAGATCGAACGCCTGCTGAAGGCCGGCGGTGAACTGGGCAAGCGGCTGGACTTCCTGATCCAGGAACTGCAGCGGGAGGCCAACACCCTGGGCAGCAAGAGCGCGGCGCTGGAGTTGACCAACCTGTCGGTCGAGATGAAAGTGGCCATCGAGCAGATGCGCGAGCAGGTGCAGAACATCGAGTAGCTTTTCAGGGGGTCCCATGGGGTCCCCAGAAATCAGCTAACCCACTGTCGTGTAAGGATATTTTGTCCCGAGCCGTCCCAGGGCGTCGCAGCGAAGCGCGCGCAACCTGTGGGGTTTATTGTGGGGTTTTTGGGGTTCGCGCCGCTTCTGAGGCGCTCATCCGATCAAAAACCCCACAGCCTCACAGGAGCCTATGGGACATGAGCAGACAGCAACGACCGATCACTGACCGCGAGATCAAGGCCTGGCTCGCTGCCGGCGCCGTGGACCGCGGCGTGGGCGAAGGCCTGACCTTCGTCGCCAGCACCATCGCAGCGCGGGCCGGCAAGGCCTCGTGGATCCTTCGCTACCGACTGAACGGACGCTCCAAGGAGAAGGTGCTCGGGCGCTACCCTGAGCTGTCGCTCAAGGATGCGCGCGAGCAGGTACGGCAGGACCGAGCACAGATCGAGCGCGGCATCGACGTCACTGCAGCCAAGCAGGCAGAGAAGGCCCTGCAGCTCGAAGTGCCCACCGTGCAGCGGCTCGGTGAAGTCTGGTTCGCGAAGTACATCCAGCCGCGCTACAAGCATCCGGAAGTCGTGGCCCGCGTCCTGCGCAAGCACATCAATCCGGTGCTGGGGCCTGTCGCTCCACCCGACGTGCAGCCCGTACACATCGACCGCGTGCTGACGCGCATCGTGGCAGGCGGTGCCCCGACGGTTGCCAACGACGCGCTGCGCTACATGAGTCGCATGTTCCGCATGGCCGTGCGCAACCACTGGATCGATCGCAATCCAGCAGCCGACTTCGACCTGGTGGATGCTGGGGGCGACGAGGTCTCGCGCGACCGCTGGCTGACTGTGGAAGAGCTGCAGCAACTCGCCGTGGCCATGCGGACGACACCGAACTACGGGCGCGAGAACGAGCTGGCCGTCTGGCTGCTGCTTGCGCTGTGTGTGCGCAAGATGGAGCTGCTGTCGGCCCGCTGGGACGCCTTCGATCTCGACGCCGGCATCTGGACCCTGGCCAAAGAGAACACGAAGACCCGCGCTTCGATCCGTATCCCGCTGGCGGAACCGGTCATTGCATGGCTCAAGGAAGCCAGGGTCTTCTCATTCGGCAAGCCCTCCGTCTTTCCCGCCCGCCGGCTCGTCCGTTCGCGCCTGGGTGTGAATTGCAGGAATCGGTACGAGCACGTCGGCCCAGACACCCTCAACGTCGCGCTCAAGCGGTTGAAGGTTCTCGACATCGAGCACTTCACGGTTCACGACATGCGCCGGACGGCGCGGACGCACCTCGCCGTGCTCGGCGTCGATCGCTTCGTTGCCGAGCGCTCGCTGAACCACAAGCTGGGCAATGTCGAGGGGATCTACGACCGGCACGACTACTTTGCCGAGCGAGCCGCCGCGCTGGGAGCGTGGGCATCGTTGCTTGCGAAGGTCGAAAGCGGCAAGGTGCCCGCCAGTCCGACCAAGGCGCCCCGCGTTCCAGCAAAGAAGGCCAGGCGCGTGAGCGTGGTGGCGAGTGGTTGACTCTTGCCGACGCAGCTGGTGTCGGGGTGAACGACTACGCAGGATTTCGGCCCGAATCCAGCACGCTGCCAATCCCGCTTGCACCCTAGAGTTGCCGATATGCCTCTCTCTGGAGACAGCCCGTGCAACGCAACCCGTCCGTACCAACGCCCCGCCGCACTGAGGTGGTGACGCCGCTCTTCCTGCGGATGCCCACCGTCATGCGGATGACCGGACTCGGGCGGTCGACCATCTACAGGCTGATCGCGGAGCACAAGTTCCCGAGCCCAGTGCGCCTCGGGCCACGTGCGGTGGCGTGGAGAAGCTCCGATCTCGACGAATGGAGCGAGGCTCGGCCCGTCGCTTCGCACTGAAAGTACCCCTCTTACGCAGCCACTGTGGTGCGCTCGAAGTACTTGCACCTATCGGTGCAGGGAAAGGTCAGCTTTGCCGGAATTCGAACTCACGCAGCCGGCCACAAGCCGGCATTGCTGGACGGCCGGTTCTGAGTAGCTCAGTTGATGCGTTGGGCCAAGCTGCTCAAGCGCGTGTTCGAGATCGGCATGCAACACTGCCCGAACTGTGGCGACGAGCTCAAGATCATCCCCGCGACACTAGCAGCGCCGGTGATTGAGAGGATGCTCTAGCGCCTGGGACTGCAGACCCGCGTACCGCCGCGCGCGCCTACCGGTGGCCGGACGCTTCGAGCGGCCTGAGCCTGCCTCCAGCGTGACCGTTCAGCAGACTCAGCAACCCGGCCGCTGTGGTCGGCTGCGTCCGCGGGTATGCGGGATCTGTGGAAGTGCCTTGGCGAACTTCAAACCGAGCATCAGGTTGAGGATGCGACGACAAGATCTACATCAAGGCTGAGAACCGGGAAACCGAACCGCTTCGCGCACCATCGCAGCGACAAGCTGCAACTGCACTGACCGTGCTGTCCGCGAAGGTGCGCGATCTGATGGGCAGACGACGACAGCGTCAGGCTGGACGCGACGCCTCGGCCAGCCAGGTCAGCGCCGTGTCTTGCACGCGGTCGCCGAACAGGCTCTTGCTCAGTTCGACATCAGGCGTCACGCCTGCACCCTCGAGGCTGCGGCCTTGCAGGGTGCGGAAGTCGGCGTAGGGTAGGCGCAGCACATAGCCATCGGCCACGGGCCGTTCAGCGGAGGACAGCATGGCACCAGCCGAGCGCGCGCCAAAGAGCCGCCCGCGGCCGGTTTCCTTCAGCACCGCCAGCAAAGCCTCGGTGGTGCTGGCACAGGCTTCGTCTTGCAGCACAGCCACCGGACCGGCAAAGTGTGGCGCGCGGCCGCCAGCCTCGAGTCGCAATGCGCCCTCGCGTTGCAGCGCTGCCTGGAAATCGTCGACAGCGTAGCCATCAAAGACCGGCAGCCGCTTGGCGTCCACCGCCTCGATCGAGCCCGCGCCCAAACGGTCCAGGCCCTGGCGTGTCGCGAAAAGACCGAAGGCGCGGCGATCGAGAAACAGATGGTCGCTCAGCCGCATCGCGAGGTTGAGCGAACCGCCCGGGTTACCGCGCAGGTCGATCAGCAGTCGCTGCAGGCCGCTAGCGCTAGCCAGGGCGGCGTCCAGTTGCGCTCTGTAAGCGGGACCTTCCGCAAAGCTGGAGACGGTGAGCACCCCAGTACCCGGAGCAACCATGCGCAACTGGCTCACCAAGACCACGTTGGGCTCGCGCCCAGCCCCAGGTCGTACATAGAAGCCCATGTGCGACAGCTGGCTGGCGCGCAGCAGGCCCCGCACCGCCTGAACCAACTCGCGCTCGCTGCCAGCGGCCTTCACTGCAGCGCGCGCGGTGGCCACGGCGTCCGGCCATGTAGCGGGCAGTCGTTGGCGATTGAAGATGTCGAACTCGAGTTGCGTGACCGTGAGTTCGAAAATCTCTAGCGGCGACAGCCGCCGTGGGTCGACTCGCCGCCGTGCCACCAGACGGCCCTCCGCTTGGCCACTGCCAAGGACCCAACGGCCCTCGGCCTGCTGCGGCGCCACACCGCTGCTCGTGGTCATCAGCAACTCAAGCTGCACCGGGCCTAACGCGGTCCGGCCCGACAGACGCGCCTGCGACCCGGCGAACTGCAATTGGGTCAGGCTCAACGCGACCGGGTTGGGGCCGATGGTGGAGGCCAAGAGGCGCCCATCGGCGTGACGCTCAATCAACGATACCGTAGCGATGTCGCCGCCCTCACGCTCAAAGTGAAGATCCCAGCGGCCAAGCCAAGGTACGGCAACGTCGAGTGCCTCGGCTCGGCCGGCCTCCGCCCAACCGCATGCCGCCAGGGCCGCCGCAGCTGTCAGCCAAGAGCGTCGGGTTGTGGGAAGTGACCAGGGGCGCAGGTTAACGTTCATGCTGTTTCGGTGAATTGGGAGATTTATGCACTGCATGGTCGCTCGATAGATCCGCTTGGGTGCCGGTGGCCACCGCCTTGCAGCAACTGCAATCCAGGCTCGACGCCAAGCGGAAGCAATTGCGTCGATAAGCTTTGCGGTGGAGCTGTCTCCGGCAGCCCAGGCTGATCTGGAACGGCTCTGGGGGTCTTGCTCGACGAGGCCCGCTGGGCAGGAACGGCCGGCGTATGCGGCCGTGCGGCATGGTTTTACCGTTCAGCCGGCCTTGTCGAACGCTGCCTTCACCCAACCGATGACTTCGCTGTCAATTTCTGCGATGTCGGCAAGGTTGATTTTGTGGGAGCAGATGCTGTCGGGCTTTTCGGCTTGCAGTTTGCCTTGAGCCGCCACGCCCTTCAAGTTCAGGCCGATTTCAAAACGCGTCTTCGAGGCTGGATTGAGCGTTGCGAACTGCCTTTTTCTTTTCAGGCTGACATAAGATTTTTTCGGTGCAATTTCGAAATCGCATTCGAACCCTCGAACTTCGGTCAGTATTTTCTCGTAAAACGGCCTCAGATGCTCTTTGCCCTTGTACTGGGCTTCGATCAATTGCCCGGTATCGCTGGCGGAGGCAGCATCCGAGCCCAAGGCCTTAAGCGCAATTTCGGAGGCGTAGCCATGCGTAACGCCATGCTGTTCCTTCAAGAACTTGACGATCTCCCCGTGCTTTAGCTGGCCAAGTGCAGCAATCAGCTTTTTCCACTCGTCCAGCGACTGGCCGGTTTTTTCTTTCAGGTTGTCAATCATGGCTTGGGCTGCTTTGTCCATCATGCTTGGTAGTTCCGGTTTGTTGAGCAATCACTCGGTAGTTGCTTCCACTCAAAATCCGAGCCAGGCGGTTTTGCCTAGCTTTGATTCTCCGAAGTTCTAAAAACGCACGCGCAGCCCGACGCCGGCCGTCGAAACCTGGGCACTGCCAACCCACTTCCATTCAATCAGGCCTTCCACGGCCGGGGTGACCGCATAGGAAGCGCCGATGCCGAAAATTCCCTGGGTTCTGTTTTCCTTGGATTGGCCGCTCACACCCGCCACCGACGTTGCCACTGAATACTCAGCGCGCGCAATGCCAGCCCGGCCCAATAGGGCAAACTTCTCGGCAATGGGCAGCCTGCCGACCAATGAAACATGCGCGGCGGTGGCCGTGACATCCCCGGACAGGTTGGCCCCAATCGGGTTGCATCCCCCCTGTGCAGGCAGGCACGGCAATTGGGCAGGTGCAACCAGATCGGTCTTGCCAAAATCAATGTAGCCAAGCTCAAGGCTCAGCGATGGCATGAACTGCCACCCCAACGCAACGCCGGTGGACACGCTGTTCTGAAACACCTTGTTGTCGATGATGCGGACATTGTTCAGAGTCAAGTCGACTCGGTAGCGGCTTGCACCCAGATCGCCAGCGACATAAAACGCAGGCGTCTGGGCATGACTAGGCAGCGCCGTTGCGGCCAGGGCCGTTGCGGCCAGGGCCGCAAGCAAGCCTGTAGCCAACAGTTCCGAACCTGATTTCCTACCGTACATATCTTCTCCATCAAGAACACACAAATAGCCCGCTCTGGGGACGTTCGATGTCGAACGCGTTTCAATTCTTGTTTCCAGGCCATGGCAGGGTCCCCGGTGATGCGATAAAGCGTGCATCCACGGCGCCAGATGGCGCCGGCGCGGCGCGAAATGGTGTCAGCTCAGCGCGAGATGCTGCTGGGGCGACGCAAGACGACCGCCCTGCAGTGGCCCAGCGTCTACCGCAACTGCAGACACCAGGCGCTGGATCGAGAGCAGCGTGCCTGGTGGCTCAAGCTTGAAGCCACACTGCCGCGCCCGCCTCACCCGCCGCCGAACCCTCCTCTTCGACCAACACCCCCGAACGGGTGAGCAGTTTCATCAGTCGAGTGATGATCTTGTGCAACAACGTCTGGAGCGCTTCGTCGGTTGGCGCCGGAACTTCGATGAACTCCGGCATACCGTCGGCACCGCGCCGTTACACCCTGTCTTGCCCCAGGCAGTGCAGGTGGATGTCGAGATTGGCCGCCGAGCCAATGCGTTCTGTCAGCATGACGGCGCAGCTGTTGGCCTCGACTGCCTTGAGACACGCTTGACCGAGCAGGTGCCGCGTGATCACGCGATGCAGCACCTGCAGCGTCTTCGGCCTGGGCGATGAAGGTCGCGGCGTGCCGCTGCACCAAGCGGTGCAGCGTGGTCTGTTCCGGGCGGTGGCGCTCGTAGTGAACCGAGGCGTCATCCGGCGCCCTCTGGGGCTGCCGACAGATGGCTTGCACGTAAGGCTCCCGAAGTGGTGAGCCCGCACCGTCTCAAGCTGTACGCCGTGCCTCAATCGCCATGATTGCTGCCCATCGAGGTTTACCCGCCGTCGCGGGGCATCCTTCGCGTGACTGTAGGCGTGTACGACCGGCACCTTCGGGGCGGCGAGATCGGGTCAGCCAATGTCCGTTCAGGGTCGGCATTGACCTGTCAAACCTGACACAGCGGTCGTTCGAGCCAGCGCGGGGGTGTGGCGTCGTCGATCCCTGGTGCGCGCGAGCGCCCGTTGGCCGGGGTAGCAGCGGGCTACGGGTTCAAGTCGTCGCAATGACGACGAAAAAAACGGCGACGCGGTGCAGGAATAACGCCGCAAAGACTGCCCCTACAGCCAGCACTGAAAGGACCATGCGCTGGAACAGCGGCACGCTGTAGACGCGGCCACTACTGCGCGAGATGTACCAGCCGAGGACAGAAGCCTGCAGTCCGCTGGCAACGAGATCGATCGTGTCGCCGCTCACCCGTTGGCCCTGTGCAGCCAGTGCGGCCAACGCGGTTCCGAGCAGCGGAAACAGCAGCGACAGGAAGAGCAGCGCAAAACCGTAGAAGTGCAGCGCAAAGGTCCAGTGCGTGGCCCAGCGTGCCCCCCTGCGGCAGTACAGCGCCGCCGCGGCCAGCGCCAGCACCGGCACCATGGCCAGCACGCTGGCCTTCGCAAGAACCTGCTGGCGTTGGTTGAAGCGCTCATCCCAGCGCTCGCGGCTCAAGCCGCTGGCCGCCACTTGGGTTTGCAGGCGCGGCAGGGCCGCCTGGCCATAGGCTGGCCCACTGAGGTGCGCCTTCAACGGGATTGACAAGACTGCCAACCCCGACAAGCCCTGGGCAATGAAGAAGACTACGTTGACAGCCAAGAAGAACGCCAGCGGCGCCACAAAGCCGCGGCGCCGGCCATCACGCCATGCCGCCGTAAGCTCGCCCGGCGACAGCACCAAGCACTTCAAGGTATCCATCCACCGCGACAAGGTGCTGCGCCACACCGGCCTATCGGGCGGCAGGTGCTGCTCGCCGCACTGCGCGCACCAGCCGAAGCCGACTGCGGACTCAAAGCCGCAAGACGGGCAGCGCCAGAAGTCCATCGTCATTCGTCAGTGCCGCCCAGCGCCAGGTCGGGGTTGGCGGTGCTTTGCGCATGGACAGGTGCTGTGGCTGGCAGTGCCAGTGCGCTCTGGATCGCTGTCATTTCAGAAGCCGTCACAGGTCGAACTGCAGTGTTGAAGTGTGCTGTGGATGGTAAACGTACCGGATTGATGCGAACCCACGTCCTTGCCCGTCAAGCCAGTTCAATGGCATGCCCACTGGGGCTACCCGCCGATGGCCTGCACGCGAAGCGCCCTGTGCAGCCGGCGACCGCCGGTTTGTGGTGAAGGCCGGCAACATCGCTCCGGCGACCCGGCACCAACACGAGCGCGACGAACTCACTGATCGCGCGCTGCACACTCGCCGCTCGACCGCCAACCGAGCAGCGCGCTCCTCCTTGCAACGAGGACTCTGGGTCGAGGTCTATGCCGACGACACCAGGTAACTGCAGGCCGGGCCTTTCGACCCTGACCATGCCGCGCCCGCCTACATCGTCTGACCGGCTCGAGGCACCATGACCGACAGACTGTATCCAACGAAGACCCGGCGCTTCATGTCTGAGGTTACAGGTGCGCACCGGTATCACCGTCTTGTGGGTCTCCGTGTGCAAGGGCTGGAGCTGCCACCGGGACCGCGTGGCCAACTTCGTCGCCAAGGTCAGTAGACAAGGACGGGAGTCGTGATCGAAGACCCGTTGTCTCGCCGCACCGCTCTCTTCTGGGCTCCGCCCCAAGGGCGCGGGCCCCGCAGCTGGAGGGGCGCAGCCTTTGTGCAAAGCGCCAAGCACGTCGGTCGTGCTGACGGAAGCGCTGCGCTTGTTCTTGTCTTGCATTGCATCAACACCTACGAAGACGGCTGTTCTGCAACCAAAGCGCGTCAGGCCTGCGGCGGTAGTCGGGGAGTAGTGGTCACAGGCACGCGCTTCGCAGTGGCAATCCACAGGCTTGCCCTGTGGGTGGGTGGCTTGTCCACGGTCGGCGCGATATGCACGCTGCGGAAAAGCTTGCTGACCGCAACGGCGCAGCCCGAATCCTCCACCGTGGCGATGATGTTGGCCGGCCTCGCGTTTGCAGACAACTTCGCATCGCGTGCGCAGCACAAAAGCGCCTAAGCGTCGTTACCAGTCCTTCGGGGAGCCCAGCGACCAGACGGCCGCCGAAATCCTCCCCGCGCAGCAAGCTGTGCTCCAGTCTGCTGCTGCGCATCGGCAAGCCCAGGCTGCCGATCAGCGGCATCACGGCGAAAGGCTTGGCCTGAGCAGGCTCACACGGCTGCCGGGCGGCGACCCGGGTCAGTTGGGCTGGTGTTGCACCTGCAGCTGCGGGCGCTGCGGGTCGGCGCCCGACACGGTGAAGCGATAGCGGCCGGGCTGGCCAACCATCAGGCGCAGGTTGTCGCCCATTGGCGCCAGTCGCGCGTCCTGACCCAGTTGAAGAGGCGGTGCCGACAAGGCGGCGCCCAGATTCAGCCGGCTCCAGTCATCGGCTGCCACCTTGAATTCGGCCAAGCCCGCGTCCAGGGTCAGCGTCAATGCCCAGCGAGCGCTGCCTTCGGGGCTGAACGCGTGGGCGGTACCCCTGTTGTTCATGCTCCCGCGCAGCAGCAGCGGCACACTGGTTTCGGCGGCCAGCGGCAGGGGTTGCTGTTGCAGCGACACGGCCGGGCCGTCGCCGTCCAGGACCAGGCCGCGCGGGCCATCGACACCAGGCGGGCCGAACACCAGGTCGATGCTGCGGTTTTCTACGGCGAAACGCGTCGCTGACAGCGGCACCAGCGGTGCCCGCTGCCAACCGCCATCACGCAGGTGCGCCACGCCGTTGAGCACCTCCACCGCCACCGACCGGCCCGGGCCGCGGTACAGGCCCTCCAGTGCCGCGAGATCCGCGCTCGGCAAGGTTTGCGCCACCACCTGCCGCGGGGCATAGGCCGCCCAGCCCACGGCGCGGGCCACGGCGCGCAGCAGCGCCTGTGCCAGGGCGGTACCGCCCTGGCCGTTGGTCATGACGACCACAGCATGTTGTGGGCTACTCGGGCTTGCGCTGGCGGCCAGCAGAGCTTCGAAACCCTCGTTCAGCCCGGTGTGGCCGAACACGCGCTCACCGGCGCGGGTGTCCAGCACCCAGCCCAAACCGAAGCCGCCCGCCTGCGCGGTGAGCATCTGCCGGGCGATAGCAGGCGACAGCAGCGGGGATGGGCGGCCGGCCAGGTGGTCTTGCAGAGCGGTGGCCACCCGGCTCAGGTCAGACGGCGTGGTCCACAGACCGGCGGCGGCGAGCTCGGGGTAGCTGTGCCAGCCGCCCGCCACGGGCTGGCCTTGGCGGTGGCCGCTGGCCACGTTGCGGGTGGCTGCGTGGCCTGTGGCCGAGTTGCCCGCAATCAAGTTGCCGGACGCCGCTTGGCTGGCGTCGGCTGCCCGCAGCGGTGGCCTGAAGCTGCTGAGGGCCATGCCCAGCGGTGCCAACACACGGGAATGCATCAAGTCGGCGAACGGCTGGCCTGTTTGCGCTTCGAGCAGGGCCTGCAGCACGACATAGCCGCCGCCTGAGTAGCGCGCCTGTTGCCCTACCGGCCCGTCGACCTGCACGGCGGCGGTATTGGCCGGGGCTGCGCCGGCCAATACCTGCGCTGCAGTGGGCACGCGTTGGCCTGCGGCATAACCTGGAAACCCCGACACGCCCAAGCCGGCGGTGTGGCTGAGCAGCTGGCGCGGCGTGATCGCGGTGGCTGCCTGCCAGCCCGGCACCATGGATCCGATGTCCTGGTCCAAAGAAAGCTGGCCGCCGTTGGCCAGCACCAAGGCACCGAATGCGGCGACGGGTTTGGAGATCGACGCCGCTTGGAACAAGGTGCCGGTGTCGACCTGCCCGCCGTCGGCCGCATGGCGCCGGCCCCAGGCCCTGGCCCATGCCAGCTGGCCGTCACGGAACACCGCTACGCTGACGGCTGGCACGCCGACGGCGGCCATGCGCGCCTGCAGGCTTTGCGGCTGGCTGTGCTGGGTGACCAGGCTACCGGGCAGGTCGGCCACGATTTGCGCCACCAGCGCGTCTTCCAGGGCCTGGGTGACAGCGTTGGCCGGTTGAGCCGGGCTGACTTGGCCCAGGGCCCCGGCAGTAGCTGCCAGCATCAGGGTACAGGCCAGGGCCCGGAAGTGCGTCGTCATGGGATGGTCAAAGGTGGAGGCGGCAGTGAGGCCGGGTGGTGGCGCCGCACGGTGGGCCTTGCGGTGGTGCGGTATGCCGTCCGCGACAGCGCTCAGGCCGTCAGCCGCAGCACGGTTGCTGCCGCCAGCAGTGACACCAGATAGTAGCCACCGTTGATGGCAAACAGCCCCAGCGAGGGCTTCTCCCAGCCCAGGCGATGCAGCAGCACGGGCAACACGAAGCCCAGCCAGGTGAACCCAGCCGCGGACAGCACGTGCTCGACTGCGCCTGGCCCGGGCCCTGCAAGGCCCCAGCTGGTGGGCAGCCACACCGCCATGGTGTTGGCCAATACAAAGGCCATCAGCAACGCGCTCAGGGCCGTGAGCAACAGACCCCGCGCCAAGGCGGCTCCGGCGTGGATGTGGTCGGCCGGCAGACCCACGGCGCGCGTCCAGGCCCGGCCGAAAAGCGGTGTGTACCAGACGAAGCTGATGAAGAAGATGACAGCGGCAGCGGCGACGACGCCCAGCGGGTTGATGGTGATGGTCGGCATGATGTTGTGGTTGGCTTCGGATGGGAAGGGTTTGGATTCGCTTGGGTTGGGTTCTTTTGCCCAGGGTGGCAAAGCAGGGGGAAGCTACGAATTGCGTCAGGTCATGGTGCTTGCGGCTAGTGATGGCCGTGTTTGAGGCCGTGGGGTGGTGTGTCGATGAATGCACTTTAGGGACCGCACAGACCCGCCACAACGCAGCCAGTGCTTCGTGCAGCCCGAAGCCCAGGTTTGCAATGGCTGTCGGGTTGTGGCGAACTCGGGTTCACCCCACAGGGAGCCTCTTGTGCAAGTCAGGGACCGCATCGTGAATGACACCCATCGGGCACAACCGGCAAGGCTGTCCGCGCCACTGCCGCAGTGTTTCGAACTCGCTCAGCCCTTGTTTCGCCTGACGAAGGCTTCAGCCTGTGACTGCGCAGGCGAAGCCCCATGAGCACACTCAGTAGAAGTTCCTTGAGCAGGACGTGAACTTTGGGGCGCGATAGATCGTCGAGCTTGATGTGCGTGTGCGTGTGCGCGCGGGGGGCCGTTGCTCATGCCGTAGCCAAAGGCGTTTGGCCGATGACCCACCCCTGCGGAACAGGGGCACCGCCGCCGTTGGCCGAGGGCAAGCCGAGTTGGACCGAACTGCCGCCACCGAGGGCGCCTTCTGCTTGACCCCTGCTGGCGGCCGTTGGTGGCTGTTGGTGGCGACAGCCGTTGTCCTGGGTCGGGAACCAGTCAGCACTGGTGCACCCTGCTGTGTTCTGTGCTCTCAGCTGGCCGACCTCACGCCGCCCATTCCGCCGGATTCGCGCTCAAGTCCGGATGCCCGCCAAACTGCTCGATGACGAAATCAACAAACGCTCGCACGCGGGCCGGCAATTGCTTGCGGCTGGGGTAGTGCAAGAACAGTTGCAGTCCGGCCAGGGTGTGCTCGGCCAGCACCAGCTTCAGGCGGCCGGCTCGCAGCGCGGGCAGCGCCATCGGCTGGGGCAGTTGGGCAATGCCCAGTCCGGCCTCGCAAGCGGCCAGCAGGCCCCGGTAGTCGCTGCAAACAAAGCGGCCAGCCAGGGAGCCGGTGGTGGGCAGCATGCGGGGCAAGGCCGGGCCATCGGGCGTGCTACGGCTTTGCACCATGAACGGGGTGGGCTGTTCGCGGTCGGTGAAATGGGCAACCAGCAGCCGGTGTTGCGCCAGGTCATCGGGCGTCAGCGGGCTGCCGTGTTCGGCCAGGTAGGCCGGCGCAGCCAGCGTCAGCATGCGCAGCGGCCCCAGCGAGCGTGCAACAAAGGCAGCGTCCTGCAATGCGCCCACGCGGATGCCGACATCGAAGCGCCGGCCTATCAGCGGGTTGGCGTCCTCGCTCAGCTCCAATTCCAGTTCGATGCCGGGGTGGCGGTCGAAGAACAGCGGCAGCGCCGGGATCAGGTAAAGGTAGGCCACCGGTGACACCGCAGTCACCCGTAGCCGGCCGCGTGCGCTCTGTGTGTCGTCTTTGGCCTGCCGGCAGGCTCGCTCCAATTCGGCCAGCGGTTCGCGGCATTGCGCCAAAAACGCCTGGCCCTCGGCGGTGAGGCTGAGCTGGCGCGTGCTGCGCGCCAGCAGGCGCACACCCAAGCCTTTTTCGAGCCGGCTGATGTTTTGACTGACTGCCACGGCCGAGATGCCCAATTCGCGCGCCGCTTGTGCAAAGCTGCCCAGTTCGGCCACCCGCGCAAAGTTCAGGATGCCCCGCAGACTCTCCATACCACCCTCCGACTGCAAACCAAAAGTTTACTTTGCATGAAGAAAAGGGGCGGTTGTTCGTAGGTATCAGCGCTTCTACATTGGCTTCACCGGGCTCTTCCGGCGCCGTTCAGAAAGCAAGCGCCATGAAATTCCTCCTGCTGTGCCAGATCCAGCCCGCCGCGTTTGACCATGCGCCTGAAGCCGCTCAGCAGCATATGCAGCAGGCCATGCAGGCCTACAACCAACAGTTGATTGGCGCCGGCGTACTGGCTGGCGCAGGGCAACTGGCGATGCCGCACGAGGCGGTGCTGGTCAGCCATGTCGGCGGCCAGGCCCGTGAATCCCGCGGCCCGGCGCTGGCCGGCGATACACAGATCGGCGGCTATTACCTGCTGGACGTGGTGGACGAAAAGGCGGCGGTAGCCTGGGCTGGCCAGTGCCCGCTGGCACAGTTCGGCGCGCTGGAGGTGCGCCAAGTCGCCTATTCGCCATTGTGAATAGGGACCACCTGCCAATAGACACAAGGACTAGGCCGCTGGCCCGCTGCAGTCGCCTTCAGGCCCGCAGCCACAGCCACAGCAGCAGCGCAGCGGCACCGGCCAGCAGGTTGCACGTCATCACCATCGCCGCCAGGCGCCAGCCGAGATGTTCAGGCGACCGGGCCACGCCGATGGCATGGGCTGCCCGGCTGGCCAGCAGCAGCAGGCCGTAGCCATGCAGCAGCGCTGCGGGCAGGCGCGCCAGTTCCAGCAGCAATAGCAGCAGCAGTGACAGCGGAACGTACTCGGCAAAGTGGCCATGCACCCGCACCGCACGCTGTAGCCGCGTATGGCCCCCATCGCCCAGCGGCTGCTTCAGCGCCACGCGAAGGCGCACCACCCACAGGGCCAGCGCCGCATAGAGCAGCGCCAGCGCGGCGGCGTACAACCCGGTGATAGAAACGAGGGCTGGCATGAAGGCATGGACCTGAGTGGGCACCACGGGAGGATAGGCGTTGCAGGCAGTCAATTCTTGACCCCTGGCCGCCCTGGATCTTGAAGCGCAATCCGTGGGTGCTGTCTGGCGTTGGGTGCCCCATACCGCCGCAAGAGGGACAGAAGCAGCCTCGGCCGTCGCGCTAGCGCGGCGTTATGCTGGGTCATGTCGTCGATGGCTTGCGCGCAAGGCTCCCGAAGTGGTGAGCCCGCAGGGTCTCAAGCCGTGTCCTGCGCATCAATCGCCATGATTGCTGCCTATCGAGGGTGTACCCGCCGTCGCGGGGCATCCTTCGCGTGACTGCTGGCGTGTACGACCGGCGCCTTCGTGGCGGCGAGATCGGGTCAGCCAATGTCCGCTCAGGGTCGGGAAAAGACCATCGACCAGCCGCCCGACAGCAGACATCCGTCCTCGCCGGCGGCTGCGGCAAGCGATCGTCCCGAGCAAGGCGCCGGATAGAAGGCGACTGCTGCGCTCGTCGATCGATAAGCACACAACAGGGTGGCGCACCACGCCGGCATTCGGCACCGCGGGTGCTCAGGCGGTCATCGTGACTTTGAGAACGGCACCGATCAACAGCATCGTGGCCATCACCTTCCCCCAGCGCCAGGTCGTGAACCAGTAGCGCTGGTTCACCCAGATGGCGCGATGCAGGCGCCCCAGACCCAGCAGTACCGCCATGGCCGTAACGAACGGGCCCATCAGGCCCACCGGCTCGGGCGCGCGCTGGATCAGCAGCACCCACAGCAGTGGCCAAACGATTGCATCGACGGCCGCGAGCATGCGCCGGCCGGGCCAGTCAGGCGCGTCCGGCCGGGGTTCGCGAGCAACCAGCAGCCACATGATTCCTCCGACTCGAATCGCGTGGGCGGGTTCACACCGCCCA